>Ga0116126_1000191_pt1 | contig 50662 bp, 37 predicted proteins | sample June2015DPH_16_5_FD_89730 | JGI IMG/M metagenome (GOLD analysis project Ga0116126, IMG submission 89730) | Peatland microbial communities from SPRUCE experiment site at the Marcell Experimental Forest, Minnesota, USA - June2015DPH_16_40 | ecosystem: Environmental > Terrestrial > Soil > Wetlands...
ATCGCGGCTGCCGGCGCGGATGCGGCTGCGCACGTTCTCGAAGAGCAGCCGGCTGTGCTGCTCGGCGCCGGGCGCGGCGAGCGGAACCGTTTGCGCGGACCATTGCCCGGCGGCCGAGGCCATCAGATCCGCCCAGCTCGTCAGGGGGCCGTCGGCCTCGATGCGGTCCCGCGTGAAGGACGTGAAGCGTTCGGATTGCTGCACCAGGCCGCGATCGGCCGCGCCGGGGAGATTTGTGGTGCCGAGAAAAGAGCCGGTGTCCGCGGTCGAGAGCGCGCCATGCCAGGATTCGCGCGGCTCCTTGAGAACGAGACCGCTGCCGGTCGTGGGATCCTCGAGGGCCTCGACATCGGGCAGGATGGAGGGCCGCCCCGGCTGGTAGGAATCGGCGGCGTCCATGCCGTCGAGCGTATAGCGGGCGCGAGTCCAGGAGACTCCGCTCTGCGATTCGACCGCGAGGCGGTTATCCGCGAGGCCGGTGAAATCGAGGGGCTCGGTCACGGTGGCGGGCTCGCGGCTCAGCAATACGCCCTGCAGACTGTACGCCTCCGGGTAAGTGGGCGCGAGCGGAGCCGGAGGCGCATGCAGGAGGCCCGCCAGGTCGACCACCAGATCGAGGCTGGTTGTTTCGTGCGGCGTCACGAGGACGGCCGCGCCCGGGCGGGCATCCAAAGAGAACTCGTAGCGGCCGTTGGGCAAGGCGATGGCGAAGCGGCCGCTGGCGTCGGTGACGACGGAGGCCCGGAACCCAGCGCCTCCCGTGATGAGAATCTTGGCGCCGCCGGTCGCGTGGAGCGTGCCCTCGACGAAACCGGTGGTCAGTTGGGCCAGGAGGAGGGCGGGGAAGAGAAAGGCAAACCGGACCGCCCGTCGAGGAATCACGCCCTCACTTCCCGCCTGGCTCCGGCGTTCCAGCCGGGCATCCCATCGTCACCAAACCGGATGGGAGATTCACGTTGCACAGCCATTGCGGGAAGAGCGGGTCGGAAACCTGCGTGTTGCCTGGTAGCTGATAGCCAAAGCCGGCCGCGGCCGCTGTCGTGGGTGTGAAATTGGCGATGACCGTCGCCATGCAGTTGGGAACGCTCGTTGCGCTTCCGCAGCTTGGCGCGCCCGGAGCGGCCGGGTCCGCAAAACTCGGATTTGTCCCGAAGGTGTTATTTGGCCCGTACGAGAATCCGGCGCTATCGGTTGCCGCGTCGTTGGTTCCGCTGGCGGAGTATCCCCAGGAGTCGTAGATTTGGTCGGTGGTCGTGGCGCTGGATCCCACGTAATAGGCGTAAATTGGATTTGCGCCACAGCCGTCTGTTGCGCTGGTGGCCGCGAGGTTGAGGTACGCCTGGACGTCGAATGCGGAGTTGAGGAACAATTCCCCGCAATAAGTGCCGCTCTGGTTCGTATCTCCGTTGTTGCCCCAGATTGTATTGTGGCGTAAGTAGATCGATGCAAAGGGCGGTGTTCCGGCATCGTTAAAGGTGACCTCCAGCCCCTTCCCGCCATTGGCAACAAGGATGTTATTGTCCACTACGGCCTGCGCCCGATACGGAGACGGTAAACCGTTCCTCCCGTCGAAGGTATCGAGGATGACTCCTTCGCCATCGGTGGGCTGCCCACCCGAGCATATACTTGGCTCGAAGTTCCCCCAGGAGAAGTTTCCAGCGATATAGATGTGGGTTCCCGGCAGCGAGTCGGATTGTGCGGGTTGATAGACGCTGATGCCGCTGTAGCAGTATTCGTTGCCCTGCGCCGCGTTGTACGCAATGTTGCCGACGATGGCCAGGTAATCCACACCTGCGGTGCCCTGGCTCCAACTGGTAAGTCCGCCGCCCTGACAGCCGTTCGCTATATCGTTCGCGAAAACGATGTGATGAATCTGCACCGGAGTTGCGTAATTCGGCGCGGCCGCAAAGCAGGACGCGGCCGTGGTGCCGGTCGCGTGGACCTCCCATCCTTGCACGCCCCAGTAGCTACGATCTATCAGCAACCCGCTCTCCCCACTGATCGTGCATCCGTCGAACTTCGCGCAGATGAGCCACGCCACGTTGTTCCCGGCGCCGCATGTCACCGTTCCCCAGCTCCCGTATGTGAAGTTCCACGGCGAGTAAGACGTACTCGCTGCTGCAATGATGACATCGCCACAGTTCACGGCGTGATTGGGTGACAGCCAAGGCGCGCCAGGGGACAGACCGTCGTTGGAGTCGTTGCCGCCATCCGCGGCCGTTGCGAGGAAGTAAGTGGTCCCAATCGGCGCCGGCGTGCCGGTGCCGCTCAGGCCGATGGCCGCCGTGGCGCCGGTCGAAGAGTTGCTGGCGATGGTAAGCTGACCCGTTGCCAACCCCACGGCGGCCGGGTCGAACTGTACCTCCAGCGGCGCTATCTGGCCCGGATTCAACGTCACCGGGAACGAGGCCCCTAACAGCGAAAAGCCCGGACCCGTCAGCGTTGCCGCGGTGATCGTTATCGGCGCAGTGCCCGTCGAGGTCAAGGTCACAGACTGCGTCGCCGTCGTGTTGACCTCCACATTGCCGAATGCCAGGCTGGCCGTGCCGATGCTCAGCGTCGCCGTCTGGCCTGCGCTTGCCGCGTGGCTTCCGCAACCGGACAGAACGGGGAAGAGGCAGCACAAGATGAATCCCGCGCACCAACCGTGGAGCTGCAAGATTTCGGCGCGACTGCGCGGGCAGGGCCGAATAGGTCGCGAACGGCTGGTGCCAGGCGCCAGGACTCCGTGCACTAATTCACCTCTGCGAGCGCGTTCGGGCTTGAATTTCGAGAGACTTCAGAAGGAGTCTAGCACAGACTAGGGAAGCCTCTGACCAGGCAGCCCCCCGTCCATCCGCCCCCGCATCGAGAGCCACAAACTGTAAAGGCGGCGCGGCACTGCTACTCCGGCGTACGCCAACGGCGAAGTGTTAGTCGCAGGTGTTTGGGCATCGGCATCATGGGCGCGCCGGCGAGCATGGATACACGAAGTGAGGATAGTATGCATCCCGAACGTCGATTTTGCGTTCGTCGGCGGTCGGTACGTCGAACTTCAGATCGATTGGAGCTTGAATCGACGACGCCGGGATTCCAACTCGGTAGGGCTCAGCGATGCCGGCAAATGCTTCGCCGAGGGCGGCCTTCCTTAGGGAGAGTTGCGGTGGAATAGGCCCAAAGGGCCCCTGCACCGCCGGCATAGAAAGCACCTTCAGCGATGTGAACTCGAAAACACATCCCGTCGTCCTGCTTAAGTCCAATAACTTCGACGTCAGGGAGGCCGATAAGCTCAAGCCGCAGAATCTCAGGCCGTTTTTCAACACCAATTCTTGGACTTGATCCAGACTGGCCGCGCTGCCCGAGTCGTCGGCGCGGCCAAACAGGAAGATCGAATCGCCAAACCTTGGAGGAGTCAGCAAGTTGCTTGCGGCAAGCAAAGCATCATAAGTGGATCCGTTTGAGTTAGTGGAAGCTCCGCGAGAGGACTTCAATTTGCGCAGCCGCTTCCCGGCCTTCTTGGCCGGCTCGAAGGGGCCCGGAGCGCTACGCGATCCCGCCACAAGCAAAGCAAAGGCGTCCCCGCGCCGCCCGTGCTCGACGAAGCTCGCGGCCAACTCAGTCTGCATCTCCCACTCCTCCTTGGAGACTCGTCCGCCACCGTCGAGGATAAGAGCGACGCGCTTGGCCCCGTCATCGATGGTCGCGCTCTCCACGGAAAGCCATTCAGTCCCGAGTTGCACTGCCAGGTCGCTGACGCCCAGGTCCTTCACCATCACCGTCTTCCGCGACGACGGATCGAAACGTGTTACCACCAGAGGCACGTCGCACGTGCGCTTTTCGCCCTGCTGCGCGGGGCTCGCTGCGGCGCACAGGAGGCAAGCGCCAACAACGACCGTCGAGGACGCCGTGTTGAGTCTCATAGGTCTCGTCTTCTCCAATCCCGTCCGATTCTACGGTGGCCTCGCCATCGGAACGCCATCGAACCGCGTTTCGGTTCCGTCTACCGCATTATGCTACGATTGCTAACAACTTTCCCGAACAATGCCCCGCACCACCACCTCCGCTACCCCCGCCCCTTCGCGAGCCGCCGAGTTTCGCGAGCAGCTCTCGAAGCGCGTGCTCGTCGCCGACGGCGCCATGGGCACCATGCTCTACACCAAGGGTGTCTTCATCAACCGCTGCTATGACGAGCTGAACCTCTCCGCGCCCGCGATGGTCCGGGAACTGCACGAAGAGTACGTCAAGGCCGGCGCAGAAGTCCTCGAGACCAACACCTTCGGCGCCAACCGCATTCGCCTCGCCGGCTACGGCTTCGCCGAGAAGCTGGGGGCGATCAACCAGGCTGGGGTGCGCCTCGCCCGCGAAGCTGCCGCCGGCCAGGCCTTTGTGGCGGGGTCCATCGGCCCCCTCGGCATCCGCATCGAGCCCCTCGGCCACACCTCCTTCGCCGAAGCTCGCGCCGCTTTCCGCGAACATGCCGCCGCTCTGGTCGAGGCCGGGGTCGACCTGCTCATTCTCGAAACATTCGGCGCCATCGACGAGCTTCGCGAGGCCGTCGCCGCCGCCCGCGAAGCCGCCGGCCCGGACATGGCCATTGTCGTCCAGGTCACCATCGACGATTTCGGCAACATGCCCGATGGCACCGAAACTGCGGTCTTCACCCGGAAGCTCGACGAATGGCCGGTCGATGCGATCGGACTGAACTGCTCGGTCGGGCCCAAAGCGGCGCTCGAAACCATCGAGAAGATGGCCCCGCACACGCACAAGCCTCTCACCGCCATGCCGAACGCCGGTCACCCGGCCACGGTGGAGGGCCGCAAGATCTATCTCTGCTCGCCCGAATACATGGCCCAATACGCCCGGCGTTTTATTCAGGCGGGGGTTAAGATCATCGGCGGATGCTGCGGCACCACGCCCGAGCACATTCGCCTCATCCGCTCCGAGGCGCGCTCGCTCCAGCCGGTGCAGCGCGGCCTGGCGGTCACCGTGGAGGAGCCCGCCGCCCGCGCGCAGGCCATGCCGGCCGTGCCGCTGGCCGCCAAGTCGCAGCTTGGCGCCAAGCTCGCTGCCGGGCGCTTCGTTTCCTTCGTCGAGATTCTGCCGCCCCGGGGCGTCGACGCCTCCCAGGAAATCGAGGGAGCCCGCGTCTGCGCCGCCGCCGGCATCGACTGCATCAACGTCCCCGACGGCCCGCGCGCCTCCGCGCGCATGAGCGCTCAGATCACCTGCATGTTGATCCAGCAGCAGGCCGGCATCGAAGCCGTCCTCCATTTCTGCTGCCGCGACCGCAACATCCTCGGCATCCAGTCCGAGCTGCTCGGCGCGCACGCCGCCGGCGTCCGCAACCTGATTTGCATCACCGGCGATCCGCCTCGCATGGGCGCCTACCCGGCCGCCACCGCGGTCTTCGACGTGGATGCCATCGGTCTCGCCAACATCGTCAACAACCTCAACCACGGCCTCGACCTCGGCGGCAACCCCGTCGGCTCCCAGACCGCCCTGGTCCTGGGCGTGGGCGCCAATCCCGGCGCCGTCAACCTGGACGAGGAAATCCGCCGCTTCGAGTGGAAGGTGCAGGCCGGCGCCGAATACGTCGTCACGCAGCCTGTTTTCGACGTGAACCTGCTCGAGCAGTTCTGCCGCCGCATCGAGCACGTCCGCATCCCGCTAGTCGCCGGCATCTGGCCGCTCACCAGCTATCGCAACGCCGAGTTCATGGTCAACGAGCTGCGCGTGCCGGTCCCGGAGGAGTTCATGGACCGGATGCGCCGCGCCGATACCGCCGAAAGAGCCCGCCAGGAGGGCATCGCCATGGCCCAGGAGATGGTCCGGCGCGTCCGCCCCCTGGTGGCGGGCGTTCAGTTGAGCGCGCCCTTTGGCCGCTACCAGATGGCCATCGAAGTCGCCCAGGCTATCGGGCCGAAATAACTCTAGCGGGCCGGCACTCCCTTCGCTTACACTGAATAACTGCTAATCCCTCATGGCCACCGACTTGATCGTGATTGATTCCGAGCAGCCGTCCGCGGAGGCGCTGGACCGGGCCGCCGCCGCCATCCGCGGCGGCGCCGTGGTCGCCATCCCAACCGACGCCCTCTACTCGCTGGTTGCGGACCCTTTCAGCCTCCACGCCGTCGGCAAGGTCTTCCGAGCCAAGGGGCGCGAGCCGCACCGCTCGCTGCCGCTCCTGGTGAGCGATCTCATGATGGCCGAAGATCTGTCCAAGGAGATGCCCGCCCGCTTCCACGTCCTGGCGCGCCACTTCTGGCCGGGCCCGCTGACCATCATAGTTCCGGCCTCCGCCAACGTTCCGCTCAAGGTGACGGGGAACACGGGCCGGCTCGCGCTGAGACAATCCCGCTCCATAATCGCGGCCAAGCTGCTCGAGCGGCTCGGCCAGCCCCTGGTCGCCACCAGCGCCAACATCTCCGGCAAGCCCACCTGCCGCAGTGGCATTGAGGTTTTCGGCCAGATGGACGGCCGCCTCGACCTAGTCCTCGACGGCGGCCTCTGTGCCGGCCCCGGCTCGACCACCATCGACGTCACCGAGCCCGTCTGGAAGGTCATCCGCGAAGGCGCCATCCACGAAAAGGACATCGCGGACTGCCTGGGGTGAAGTGCCCGTCGCCCGTTGATCCAGTCGGGCTTTTCCAGCTTCCTCCCCGAACAAATCCAGGCGGCGAAGCTTAGGAAAGCCCTCAAAGAATCAACGGGCCACGGGCTACGAGCCACAAGCGGCGCGCGTCAGCGCCCTTTTCTGCTATCATCTTCTTGGAGCGTATTCGAAGGGTTGGCCGGCTCCCTATAATTTGATCCAACACCATCAAATTGGGGGTCCGACTCGAATGTGCGCTGGTGAGCATGCTCCGGCGGCAACGTGCGGAGAAGCCTGAAGGCGCCCGGGGGACACCCGCCCCGTTCACAAGACAGGGGTCAATGAAGGGTTCCGGACCGGGCTCGACGGGGCGCTCCTTTTTCCCCGGACTCTCGTCTTCATGAACCTGCTCTTTATAGGGGATATTTTCGCATCCCCAGGCCGCCGCATCATCGCGGACCACCTCGCCCACATCATCTCCTCGGAGCGCATCGACCTGGCTGTCGCCAACGCCGAGAACGCCGCCGGAGGCTTCGGCATCACCCCGCTCATCGCCGAAGAGCTGTTCGCGCTCGGCCTCGACGTGCTGACCACCGGCAACCACATCTGGGACAAGCGGGAAACCGCCGAGTACCTGGACCGCCAGCCGCGCCTCCTCCGCCCGGCCAACTACCCCGGCGACTCGCCCGGCCGCGGCGTCCACATCGGGCGCGGCCGCAATGGCGTCGAAGCCGCCGTCGTTAACCTCCAGGGCCGCACCCATATGCTGCCCATCGACGACCCGTTCCGCAAGGCCGACGAGATCCTCAACGCCATCGATCCGGCTGTCAAGGTGCGCCTGGTGGATTTCCACGCCGAGATCACCAGCGAGAAGCAGGCCATCGGCTGGTATCTGGACGGCCGGGTCTCCGCCGTCCTCGGCACCCACACCCACGTCCCTACGGCCGACACCCGCATCCTGCCGCACGGCACCGCCTATCAGACTGATGTCGGCATGACCGGCCCCTACGACTCCGTCATCGGCGTGGAGAAGAACGTTATCCTCCGCCGCTTCCTCACCGGCATACCGGTGCGCATGGAAGCCGCTCGCGGTAAGGTAGAATTGCACTCTGTGATCGTGGAAGTTGACGAGGCCACCGGGACGGCGACCTCCATTCGGCGGTATACTATCGCTCCTGACGGATAAAGCGTCATGTCAACGGGTCTCGTTCCGATTGTCGTTGAGGTAGTCACCACCGTTCTGTTCTGCGGGGTCCTGCTCTACCTGCGCAAGTCCATGACGCGGAAGACCGTGGCGTTGTGGGTGGTGCTGTGGGTGGCCCGCGGCGTGGTTTCCTTGGGGGCGATGCGGTTCGTGAATGGCGCCGATCGCCTCGTCTTCCTGCTTTACGCCCCTCTGCAGATCGCCTTCGCTATGGCGCTCGTCATCATCGCCGTGCGCCTCGAGAGCCAGAAGCAGCAGCTCCGTGCCCTCAACGAAGAGCTCAGTCGTCTGCGCAAGGACGCCGAAGGCCAGCTTGACCTCGACCCCCTCACCGGCCTTAAGAACCGTTCGGCGCTCGCGCACTGGATGGAGGAGCAGGCCACGTTCGACGGTTTGGTGGTGGTCAGCGACATGGACGACTTTAAGTCAATCAACGACAAGTACGGCCACCTGGTGGGCGACGAGATCCTGCACGGCGTCGGCAAGCTCGTTCGGGCCTCTATCCGCGACACGGATCTGGCCTTCCGCTGGGGCGGCGACGAGTTCGTGATCTTCTTCCACACGCGCGAGGCCAAGCTGGTCGATAGCCGCATGCGCAAGATCGAGGAGCACCTGGCCAGCTTCCGCATCCGCCAGCACGGCTCTCTTCCCGTTCATTTCAGTTGGGGTGTCACGACCACCGCCGGCCGGCCGCTGCGCGAGAGCGTCGAGGAAGCCGACCGCCTGATGTACGAATCCAAGCGCACCCACCGCGGAAGCGCCACCGCCGGCCAGTAGCAGCCTTCAGCCGTCAGCCTTCGGAAGCCACACGCCCGGTTCTCCGTGGGGCAGGCGGTTCCGCCTGCCTGGACAGGCCTCCGACCGGTCGCGCCAAGGCGCCCCCCCGGCGCCGAAGCGCGAGTAAGCAAGTCGCAGCGCCGCAGAGGTACCCTGAAAGCCTTATGCAAGATACAGGGCTGGCCACCCAGGTCCGCGGGGCCGTGCTGAAGCGCCGTCTGGCGCATACCTTCCACTACTGGATGGAAACTGAGGTCCACGTCTTCGGCTTCTCCATCGCCGCCAACGTGCTGCTCTCGTTCTTTCCCTTCTTGATCGTCATGATCTCGGTGTGCCACAAATTGCTGGGCTGGAAGACCGCTGGCGACGCCATTAACATCGCGATTCGCGACTACTTTCCGGACCGGCTGGGCGTGTTCATCAGCAGCGGCCTGCCGCACAGGACTCTTCAGATCGCCTCCGTTTTCCTTCTGCTGTTCACGGCCAATGGCGTGTTCGAGCCGCTCGAAGTAGCCTTGAACCGCGCCTGGGGCATCGCGAAGAACCGCAGTTTCGTGCGCAATCAGATGGTGAGCCTTGGCCTGATCTTCACCTGCGGCACGCTAGCCCTGGTCTCCTCTCTGCTGACTGGAATGAACATGCGGGAGCTCGGCGGGGCTGGGTTGTCGCGGTTCATAGCCGTGATCCTCTTTAAAGTGGCCGCCGTCCCCATGTCGATCCTGATGCTGTTCCTCATCTACTGGCGCTTGCCGAACGCGAAGATCTCGCCCCGGGTCGTGCTGCCGCCGGCGATCTTCGTCGGCCTGGCGCTCGAGCTTCTGAAGTACATCAACCTGCTGACCTGGCCCCTGTGGCGAAGGAAGCTGCAGGCCGAATACGGCCCCTTTTGCTACTCGGTCACCATCGTGCTGTGGAGCTTCCTAGCCGCCATGGTGATCCTGGCCGGCGCCGAGTGGGCCGCGCGAGCAGCCGCCGAGCAGCGCCAGGATGCGGTCGCGCAGCCGGCCGGAGAATAGGCGCCTGCGCAAGGTTCCGCCGCCCCGTCTGGAACCGCTAAGCTGTACCTATGCGGAAATCCGGTTTGCTGGTCGTTTTTTTTCTGGGGATGTGCCAGGCCGAAGTGCACACGCTGACCATGCGGGAAGCCGTGGCGCGGGCGCTCAAAGAGAGCCCCGACGTGGTGCTGGCGCGTTTGGAAGAGCAGAGGGCCGCCCAGGCCGCGCGGCTGGCCCACGCCGTCTTCGTTCCCAGAGTCGTGGTGGGGAGCGGCGCCGCCTTGAGCGACGGTTTCCCCATGAGCATCGAGGGGTCGGCGCCCTCGATCTTTCAGGCCAACGCCATCAGCAGCGTCTTCAACCGCGCTCAAAGCCTGCGCGTCGCGGCCGCTAAAGAGAGCCGCCGCGGAGCGGAGATCGACGCCAATGCCAAGCAGGAAGAGGTGGTCTATCGGACCGCCGAAATGTTCCTCGACGCCGAGAGCGCCGCGCGGATCGCCGAGATGAGCCGCCAGGAGGCGGACGAGCTCGGACGCGTCCTCGACGCCGTTCGCGCCCGCGCCGCCGAAGGCCGGGAGCTGCCCATCGAGGTAAAGAAGGCGGAGCTAAACCTGGCTCGCGCTCGATACCGCTCCCAAGTGCTCGAGTCGAATGCGGAGGCTGCCCGGATCTCGCTGGCCACCCTTCTGGCGTTTGAGCCCAGCGACCAGGTGCGTCCCGCGCCCGGCGAGCGAACGGCGCCGGCGGTTCCGGAGTCCGCGGATGCCGCAATCCAGGCGGCGCTCGCCTCCAGCAAGGAGATCCGATCGCTCGAGTCCAAGCTTCTGGCCAAGCAACTCGACGTGCGCTCCCAGCAGGCCGAGCGCCTGCCGCGGCTGGACCTGGTGGCGCAATACGCTGTGCTCTCGAAATTCAACAACTACGCAAAGTATTTCAACGCCTTTCAGAGGAACAACGCCGAGCTAGGGGTATCCTTCCAGGTGCCGCTCTTCAGCGGGCCGAGCGTGAGCGCGGCCGTGGCCCAGGCGGGGACCGAGGCGGCCGAGGTCCGCGTGCAGCTCCGCGCAGCGCAGAGCCGTGTCGCCGCCGACGCGCGCCGGACCTACGAGGACATGCGCCAGGCTGAGACCGCTAAGGAGATCTCGAAGATGGACCTGGACGTCGCCCGCGACCAGGTGTCCGTTCTGCTGGCCCAGATGGAGGAGGGGCGGGCTTCGCTGCGCCAGGTCGACGAGGCCCGCACGGCCGAGACGGACAAGTGGGTGGCCTTCTACGACGCGGCTGCCAACGCCGAAAAGGCCCGATTGGCCGTATTACGCCAAACGGGCGAGCTGCTTGCCGCCCTGAGATGATGCCGTCGGCCAGGCGGTTCCGCCTGCCCGGGCGGGCCGAACTTGTCTCGTGGCCGTTTTTTAGGATTGCGGCTGGCCCCACTTTGTGCTGAAGTAGCCAAGAGGAGTTCCATGTTGCGCCGCCTTCTTTGTGTCGCCCTGATCGTGTTTGCGGGAGTCTCGTGCAGTCGGGATCCCGAAGTGGTCAAGAAGAAGTATTTGCAGAATGGAAACCGGTACTTCGAAAAGGGCAAGTACAAAGAGGCCTACATCATGTACCGGAACGCCCTCAAGAAAGATCCCCGGTACAGCGAGGCCTACTATCGTGCGGGGCTGACGGAGCTGCGCCTGGGCGAGCCCGTCGCCGCGTTGCGCGACATGCGCCGGGCGGCCGACACGGACCCCAACTTCACCAACCCCGATGCGCGCGCACAAGAGGGCAATCTCGTCATCACGGCTTACGTAATGAACGACAGCCGCCCTCCCGTCCTCAGGGACGAGCTTCGCAGCGTCTCCAGCGAACTGTTGAAACATAACCCCAAGTCGGCCGCGGGACTCCGCCTGCGGGGGTACCTCAAACTGATCGCCGAACACGATGCGCACGGCGCCGTCGAGGACTTCCGCCTGGCGGATCAGATCACGCCCTACGACCCGGATATCGTTCTGCCCCTGGTACAGGCCCTGCAGACCGTCGGCCAGGGCGCCGAGGCCGAGAAACTGGCGAAGGCTCTCATCGAAAAGCACAAGGACTTCATCGCCATATACGACGTGATGTATATGAGCTACCTGCGTGCGAACCGGAACGATGACGCCGAGGCCATTCTGAAGTTGAAGGCCGCCAACAATCCCAAGGACGCAGTCTATCTCTTGCAGCTTGCCCAGTACTACTACCGCTTCAACCGCCATGCCGAGATGCAGCAGACGCTCGACCGGCTGCTCTCGAACCGCAAGGCGTATCCTATGGCCCCGCTGCAGGTCGCGAGGTTCTACGGGGCCGCTCGCGATTATGACGAGGCGATGAAGCAACTCCAGGAAGGCGCCCGCACGGACTCCGAGCACAAGGCGGACTACCAGAAGGAGATCGCACAAGTCCTGGTCTCCGAGAACAGGAAGGACGAAGCGGTCCGGTTGCTCGAGCAAATTCTGAAGGCGAACCCCAAGGACGAGCGGGCCCAGGCCATGCGCTCTTCGCTGCTGATTGAAACCGGCGACCCCCGCCAGGTCCAGCAGGCGATCACGGAGTTGCAGGCGGCGGTTACGCAGGACAGCCAGAATCCGGTTCTGCGTTTCAATCTCGGGCGGGCGTTGCTGGCCAAGAACCTCATCGAACAGGCGCGCGTGCAGTTCCAGGAAGCCCTCAAGATCCGCCGCGAGTACGTGCCGGCGCGGCTGGCCCTGGCGCAGTTGTTCATAATCGACAAGCAATACGCGAGTGCGGTCCAGACGGCCAAGGAGGTTCTCGACTACGATCCGCGCAATCTGACTGCGAGACTGGTCCGGACCAGCGCTTTGGCGGCCATGGGGAACAGCGCCCAGGCACGCTCCGAACTGGCCGAGGCCGTCGCCCAGTTCCCCACCTCGGCGGAAGCGCAACTGCAGTTGGGGGTCCTGGACCTCGCGGAGAAGCGTTTCCCGGAAGCCGAGCAAAGGTTCAGACAGGTCTATCACGACCACCCGGCCGATTTGCGCGCGCTGATGGGGATCGCCGAGACCTACACGCAGCAGGACCAGCACGACAAGGCCATTCAGCTACTCCAAGGCGAGTTGGCCAAGTATCCTGCCCGGCTGGAACTGAAGTACGCCCTGGGCAACGTCGCGGTCAAGGCGAAGAAGTGGGATCTTGCGATCGAGCAGTTCGAGGCCATTATTGCCGCCCGGCCCGACGCCGGCGACGTTTATGTCCGGCTGGGCCAGATGCTGGCGGCGAAGGGCGATTACGAGGGCGCGGCGCGCACGTTCGAGAAGGCCAAGCAAATGCGCCCCAATGATCCCGACGCTTATCTCCAGTCGGCGCTTCTGCTGGAGCAGATCGGCAAGAGGGCGCAGGCGCGGCCGGTCTACGAACAGGTTTTGAAGCTGCAGCCGGACAGCCCGATCGCGCTGAACAACCTCGCCTATCTGCTGGCGGGAACCGGCTCGCCGGGCGACCTCGACCAGGCGCTGCAGCTCGCCCAGAGGGCCCGCCAGAAGCTTCCCGACAACCCGGACATAGCGGATACCCTGGGCTGGATCTATATCAAGAAGAACCTCACCGTGAACGCGGTGGACCTGTTCCGCGATCTGATGGCCAAGGAGTCGGTACTCCCTCCCTCCGCCAATTTCGCGACCTTCCACTACCACTACGGAATGGCCCTGGTCCAGCGCGGAGACAAGCTGTTGGCGAGGAAGGAGCTGAAGATCGCGCTCGAGCGGAAACCGTCGCCGGACCAAGCCGCGAAGATCAGGGAGCTGCTGGGGAAGATCGGCTAGTGTAGCGCGCTTCAGCGTGGAGCGGCGAACCTCAGCTCGGCGCTCCGTGTGCTGAAGCCCAGGACAATAGTGGCTTTCGCCCCGTCCGAAGTCGAGACCAAGCGGCCGCCGGTCGGCGGCTCGGACTGGAAGCCCTACGTCCTTCCGTTCGCGGTGTTGATCGTTCTGCTGGGGCTGGGGCCTTACCTGGGTATCGGCCCCGCGCTGGCGCATCCGTCGCGCACCCTTGCGGTTCTGGCGACGCTCCTGGTCTTCTCCCGCGGAGTCATCTCCTTTCGGCCGGCGCGGCCCGTTTCCAGCATTCTCCTGGGACTCGCGGTGTTCGCCATCTGGATCGCCCCCGATCTGCTGTTCCCGGGATACCGGCACTCCTGGTTGTTTGATAACGCGCTTACCCGCGTGTCTGCGAACGGCCTCCCGGCGCCGGCTCTGCGGACCAGTGCGTGGTACGTGTGCTTCCGCGTGGGAGGGGCGGCGCTCCTGATTCCTGTGGTCGAGGAGCTCTTTTGGCGCGCCTGGCTGATGCGTTGGCTGATCTCGCCCGACTTTGAGAAGATACCGCTCGGCGCTTACGCCCCGCAGGCGTTCTGGTTTACCGCGGTACTGTTTGCCAGCGAGCACGGTACTTTCTGGGACGTCGGCCTCGCCGCAGGCATCCTCTACAACTGGTGGATGATTCGCACGCGGAGCCTGGCCGACTGCATCCTGGCGCACGCGGTCACCAACGCTTCGCTCGCCGCCTACGTGCTGCTGGGCGGCCAGTGGCAGTACTGGAACTGAAACCTCGTTCACAGAATTCTGCCGGCAAAAAACCTCGCGCTGTGAGCGAATTGCGGCTGGAAGTGCATTGCATCTCCGGTGGGTGTCTGCTACGATGTTGAAGGACGGACGCCCACGAGTTGCTCCCCCAATTCCCAACCAACGGAGTGAATAATACTAAGGAATGAGTTTCACAGTCTTTCTCGGCAATCTGCCGGCTTGGGTGACTGCCGACGATATTCAGTCCTGGCTCAGCGCGGAGAGCTTGGTCGCCGACGCGATCAAGGTCATCCGTAACCCCGAAACGCAAGAGTCGAAGGGCTTCGCCTTCATCGATGCCCCCAATCAAGAAGAGATGCAGGCGATCATCCGCCGGTTTGATCATGCGCCTCTCGAAGGCAAGCTGCTTCGCGCCAATCCTGCACAACCGCCGAAGCCGAGAATCTACGGCAACGGCAAGCCGGAAGATCGCTCTCAAAAGCGTCATACCGGCAAGAGACCCAAGCCCGGTACCGAGGCGCCCAAAAGCGCTTTCGCAGCCGAGCTAGCGAAGGCTCTGTAGGCCAGAGCCGAACCCCTCCGTGGCCAGTGGGATAACCTCCGGCACCCGCTGCACTATCCTTCGCCAGCCAGTGGCCCGCGTTAGTCCTTTCCAGTCTCTTGCGCCACCGCCCTGCGCCCGCGAAAGCGCGGGCCGGGTAGTGCGCCAAATCTGTGTGCCTGTCCTGGTGGCGGCCTCGGGAGCGGGGAACGGCAGGAGTAGAGTTCGCCTGAACCTTGGCGCTACCCGATCGACCGCATGGTGAAACGCCCACGCGACGGTTGACATCCAGCCCCGACAGATATAGAGTTCTTGAACACAGGCATTCAAGGCGATCTACGGTTCCGCCGCGCCACCTTCGCGCCCAGCAAGAGATCCAGGACGAGTTGCGCCTTCAGGTCGAGCAGGCGACAGCCGAGCTCAAGCGCACAAGAACCGAGCGCGACAAACTGGCTGCTATCAGTGCAGACGTGGCGGACACTTCAGACGGCGCTCTGGCCGTGCGGCAATCCATGCAACTCCACCGTGAGGCAATGGAGCGATTGCGCGAAGCCATCCTAACCGTTGAGGCGTTCAACCGTCACTTGGGACTAGTTGAGATTCAAACTGATCCGCTACCGAGCGAGAGATGGCGCCTTGGTTCGATTTTTTGCCGGTAGAGTCTGATCTTGCGATGACGTTCATCGCCTCCGCAAGACTGCGCCATAGCCCGGAAGGGTCCGCGATCTCTATTGACAACGCACGCAAGGCACTTGCGGAGATTCGACGCGGCCTGATGAAGCCCTCCCGCCGTCACTACCTCAGCGAAGCCGAGGTATTCTTCCTGGAACAGCGGTGCGCGCAAATCGAGGCAGCCCTGGAGAGATTGTAAGCACTCAGATTTAGCGCACTAACGCGGGCCGGAACGGCAATTCGTGTTATGCTGCAACCAGTAGTGTTTCGCGCGTCGCGCGGTTGTTCGCCCTTCTGAAAGGGCACAGGCAGACTTATGATCAACATACTGATACTACGCGGCTTATTCGTAGTCTTGTTGGGATGTGCCGGTTACTTTCTTCATCCCTTCAAAGACCTCCCGGGCCACCCGGCTCCGGTCTTCGGCGGCGTTGCGGGCTTGGTTCTTGGATTGGGCGTAATCCTGTTCGAAATGAGGCTGAAAGAGGTCAGCCTGAAGCGGCTGATCGGAGCGGCCATCGGATCCACCATGGGAATCATGGGTGCGGTCCTGATGGCCATGGTGTTGGGCTGGGCCCTCGGCGGCCAGAACGCGTTTCTGCCGTTCCTCCAGGTCCTCGTCCTGCTATGGATGACCTACATCGGTCTGGTGATCGGCGGCAACAAGGGCGACATGCTCAACCTGGCGGCCTTTGGCGGCGTCTTCGGTGGCGAAACCACCGGCAAACAGGCCTTTAAAATCCTGGATACGAGCGTCATCATCGACGGCCGCATCGCCGATATCGCCGAGACCGGCTTCCTGGACGGCACGCTGGTGATTCCGCAGTTCGTGCTGCGCGAGCTGCAACTGGTGGCGGACTCGGCCGACTCGATGAAGCGCAACCGCGGCCGGCGCGGCCTGGACATCCTGCAGCGCATTCAGAAGATGGGCCACCTGAACGTGCAGATCATCGAGGACGACTTCCCCAATGTCCGCGACGTCGACATGAAGCTGATCGAGTTGGGCAAGGTGTACGACTGCAAGGTCGTCACCAACGATTTCAACCTGAACAAAATGGCCCAACTGCACGGTGTCGAGGTGCTGAACATCAACGAGCTGGCCAACGCGCTGAAGCCCATCGTGCTGCCAGGCGAAGTGATGCGCGTGTTCATTCTCAAGGAAGGCAAGGAATACAACCAGGGCGTGGCGTATCTCGACGATGGCACCATGGTGGTGGTGGACAACGCCAAGCGGCTGATCTCGAAAACCATCGATATCAGCGTCACCAGCGTGCTGCAGACCACCGCGGGGAAGATGATCTTCGGCCGCTTCGACGAGCGCGTCCATGCGGTGTACGATAAGCCGCAGCCCGCGGGCCAGCACTCGGAGAAGCACGACCGCCCGCACCGGGAACAGCCCGCCGCGGCTTCGGTGCCCCCGACCAGCTAGACATGACGGCATTCTTGTTGGCGCCCCAGCCGCTTGCTTACGCGCGCGGTTCGGTGCGGAACCGATTCCGAAGCGCGACCGTGAGGGAGCGGATGTGTTCGCTTACACGCCAGCGCCGAGCCCCAATCAGGGATACAATCAAATCTCCACTATGAAAGTCGCCGTGATTTTGCCCGCCGCGGGCCTCGGGACCCGGATGGGCCGCCATGCTGCCGAGAAGACCGGGACGAGCCGCAAGCAGTTCATGCTGCTGGAAGGCTCGCCCATCCTTTTGCATACGATCCGGAAGTTCGTTGCCAGCACCCTGGTGGAGGAGATTGTCGTCGCGTTGCGCGCCGACGACCTGGGCTGGGTGGGCGATCTGCTCGCCAAGGAGGCGCTGGCGAAGCCCGTGCGCCTGGTGCAGGGCGGCGAATCCCGGCAGGAATCCGTCGAGAACGCGTTGGCCGTGATCGGGCCGGATGTTGACCTGGTTGCCGTCCACGACGCTGTGCGGCCTTTCATCGACCTCGCTACCATCGACAAAGTCATCCACGAAGCGGCCCAGACCGGCGCCGCGATTGTCGGCATCGTGCCCGTGGACACGGTCAAGACCCTGCACAAGAACAAGGTCCGGGGCACGGTCCCGCGCGAGGGACTGGCCCTGGCGCAGACCCCGCAGGTGTTCCGCTACGCCCTTCTCAAGCAGGCCTTCGAGAAGGCGCGCGAGGATGGCTTCATCGCCACGGATGAATCCAGCCTGCTCGAACGCCTCGATCAGGCCGAGGTCAGCGTGGTCCTCGGCAGCGACCGCAATCTGAAAATCACCAAGCCCTCCGACATGGACCTCGCCCGGCTGTTCCTGGCCGAGGAGATGGCCGAGCGCAGAGTGTCGTGAGCGAGTTCCGGACCGGCATCGGCTGGGACGTCCACCGGCTGGTGGCGGGACGGCCGCTCGTTCTGGGCGGCGTTCGGATACCCTGCGACTTCGGTCTCGAGGGCCACTCCGACGCAGACGTCCTTTCCCACGCCATTACCGACGCCATCCTCGGCGCCGCGGCGCTGGGCGACATAGGGATGCATTTTCCGGACACCGATCCGCGCTGGGCCGGCGCCGATAGCTTGGCCTTCGTCCGTCACGCCGTCGCGCTCGCTTCCGAGCGTGGCTTCCGGATCGTGAATGTGGATTCGACGGTGATTCTCGAGCGACCCAAGCTGAAGGACTACCGCGACGCCATCCGCGCCTCTCTCGCCGGCGCCCTCGGCCTCCCGCTGGACCGCGTCTCGGTGAAGTTCAAGACCGCCGAGAAGCTGGGCCCCGTGGGCGCAGGCCGCTCGGCCGAAGCGCAGGCCGTGGCGACGATCACGTAAGGCTCTTTTTAGCCGCGAATGAACACGCTTCAAGCGGCACTTCCTAGTCTTCTCTTATTCGTGTCGATTCGTGTTCATTTGTGGCTGATACGCTGGTTCAGGGACGCATGCCTTTGTTCCAGGTAGGGAGCCGCTCCAGGTTGGGTCAGTTCCCGGTAGAATGTATCGCGGCCGGGGGCCCAGAAAAAGGGAGACCTCGGTCGGAAGGAGCGTGCCATGAAGATCCCCCGAATCGTTCTCCAAGCAACACTGCTTTCAACCATCTTGTCCGCGTCGCTTTCCGCCGCGACTCCTGATGCTGCCGGCCTGGCGGCTTCCTCTGAAACAGGGAACGTGGAAGAAGTGAAGCGTCTGCTGGCGGCTGGCGCCGATGTGAATGCGATGACGAAGGACGGTATGACTGCCCTTATGCTCGCCTCCAAGAACGGCCACAGCGAAGTGGTGAAACTGCTGCTGGCTGCGAAGGCGAATGTGAACGCAAAAAGCCCAAACGGGGGAAACGCCCTCGGGTGGGCGTGTGCTGGTCCTGTAGCGCCAGGCCCCTGGCACCAACCGCCTATCGACACTGAAGTGGTAAAGTTGCTACTGGCGGCGAAGGCGGATGTAAACGCGCGCGAAGAAACGGTAATTGTCTCGGGGGGGCACACTCCTCGGTCTCGCAGACGGTCAAACGCCTCTCATGACGGCCTCCTCGCGAGGCGAGATAGCAATCGTGAAGCTGCTGCTGGCGGCGAAAGCCGACGTGAACGCCAAGCTGACGCTGCGGGGGACCGCAGCCGGTGTGCAGATTACGGGTTTTGATGAAACCGCCCTTATGCAGGCGTCATCGAACGGCCATCGTGACGTGGTGGCGCTGCTACGTGCAGCAGGAGCACGAGAATAGGCAAGGCTAGTAGCCACGGAGCCTCAGGACACCACGGCCCTCACTTCACCCCGCTCTTCTCCCGCACCGCCACAAACTCGTCGCCCTTGTTCCACATCGGCAGCCCTTCCAGGTTGGCTGGAGCGGTGAGGGCCGAAGGCCGAAAGCGGGCGCCCGGGTCCAATGAGGCTATGGTGAGTATAATCCTCTTGTGGCCGACAACGAAGATGTAAACTCTGGATTGGTCCTCCGCTCATGAGAAACCGGGGCATTCTCGTTTCAATGGCCGCGCTGGTTCTTTCGTTCGCCAGCGGCTGCGGCGGTAGGTCGTCGCCGCCTGCCCAACAGCAGGCTGCTGCGGCTCCTCAATTGGCCCCTGGTGCCGGAACCTACACGTCCCCACAAACGGTGACGATCACCGACGCCACCTCTGGAGCGGCGATCCACTACACAACGGACGGCAGCGCGCCCACAGCGTCATCCGCGCAGTACTCCGGACCGATCGGGGTCGCGTCCACGACGACCATTCAGGCGATCGCTACAGCCAGCGGCTATACCAACAGCGCTGTGTCGGCGGCAATCTACACCATCACGCCGCACCAGGCCGCCTCTTACTACGTTGCGCCATCGGGCAATGACGCTTGGCCTGGAACCGAGGCCCAGCCCTTCGCCACGATTCAATTTGCGGTGGGACGGCTGATGGCCGGGGACACGCTGAACATCCGCGCCGGGGACTATCACGAGACCGTTTCAGTGCGCCAGTCGGGAACCGCCGCGGCCCCGATCACGATCCAGGCCTACCCCGGCGAATGCCCGAACCTCATTGGGGCAACGGTCGTCGCCGGACCCTGGATCGTCTATGCGGGCGCGATCTACACGGCTGCCTGGCCCAGCCAGCCCACGCAGGTCTTCGGCGCTGGGCATTTGCTCAACGAGGCCCGCTGGCCGAACACCGCCATCGAGGACTTTGCGAACATGACCTACGCCCTGGCCGACTCCGGCAATCAGAACTACGTCACCTACTCCACGCTCCCCAACGTGGACCTCACCGGCGCCTGGGTCCGGGTGATGGCCGGGCAGGCCTGGGTCGCCTACGACCGGCAGGTGGCCTCGCACGACAGGGCTTCCGGCACGCTGACCTTTTCTTCACCCATCGACGCCATGACCGAACTGGTCCCGCGCCGGGGGAGCCACTTCTTCGTGTTTGGAAAGCTGAACCTGCTCGATGCGCCCGGCGAGTGGTGGTGGGACCCCGCGCAGCAGCGGCTTTACGTCTGGATGCCCGACGGGGCATCCCCCGAGGGCCGCGTGGAGGCCGGGATCGCCCCCGCCGTACTCGATCTCAGCGGGCAGTCTTACGTTACCGTCAAGGGCCTCGCCGCGCGGGGCGGCTGGTTCAACCTCCAGAACAGCACCAACTGCACCTTGCAGGACTTCTCCCTGTGGGCGCCCAACTGGGTCCGCACCTTCGACGGCTACGATATCTCGCCGCAGTACCTGGGCGGCGTGGACGTTTCCGGAAGCGGCAACCTGATCGACGGCGGGTCCGTGCAGCAGGCCGGCCGCAGCGGAATCCACGTCGCGGGAAGCGGCAACACCGTGCAGCAGGTCACGGTGCAGGATTCCGGCTGGAACTGGACCGCCGAGGCCGCCATCAATCTCAGCGGCGCCAGCCAGGCCCTGGTGCAGAACAACACCGTCAGCCGGACGGAGGGGGAAGGTATCGTCCTCGCGCCCCAGTCCCGCGTTCTGAACAACCTGGTCGAAAACGCATGCATGTTCGTGGAGGACTGCGGGAACGTGAACTCCTGGAGCATGGACGGCCAGGGGACGGAAATCGCCTACAACATCTTGCAGGGGAACCATTCTCGGTGGGGAGCCGCGATCTATCTGGACGCCGGAAGCCGGAACTTCCGGCTGCACGACAACCTGGCGGAAGGCATGGCGTGGAACGGGGTCAACATAACGGACGTCAACGACGTCGAAAACAACACCTTCGTTGACGTTGGGCACCAGGGCATCAGTTACGTTCCCGGCGCGACCGCGGTGGGCGCGGACTGGTCGGCGGGCCAGGCGCTCCACCCAGTTGGGAGAACCCTTCCCGCTCTTCGTCATGTTGAGCCAGCCCGTTTCGATCATTCCCGACTACGGCTTCTACATGGCTTATACGCCTCTGGCTCCTCTACCGGGGCCCCGGCGCGTGGAAATCGACTGGTCCCAACTGGCTCAGCCTGGATGGAGCCAGCAGCAGGTTCCGCTGGATCTATCTCAGGTGGACGCCATCGTTTTTGGATTCGATTCTCTGATCGACAGCTTCAATTACACGATCGGCAACCTGCGGCTTCTTCCGGCTGGTGCGACCGGGGATACGGGAGCTGTTCCAGTCACTGGGACTGCCTGGACCGCCTCCTCGTCGGGCGGCTCCGCCTGCACTCTTACCGCCTCCGGCCCCGTCACCTGGGGAGCATCGGGGGCCAGCGTCTTCGACGGAGCGAACTCTCTGACTGCGCCGCTGCCGGCGGGTTTGACGGATCTCACAGCCTACCGCGGGCTGGCCTTCGAGCTGGCGGGTACGGCCTCGCGCAACTACAGTTTCCAGGGATACCAGGACGTGGACAACGGCCCCGCTGCGGTCCCCGGCCGCGGCGCCACTTTGCCCGCTTCCGTGGGCGCCGACCCGTCTTATACAGCCCCCGTCTGCGCTGCGACGTCCGCAGCGGCCCCCAGCACTCACCGTAACCGCGCAAGGGCGCGCGCCGGCGAGTGATCGTCGAATGCCGCCAGCTCCGCTCGGGGCGGGCAGCGATCGGGTCGCCCACGGCGGAGGGCGCATCGAGCACCGTCCCCGCTGGGCGCTGAGTGCGGCACGCACTCCGGCCGGCCAAGCCCTGACCGAGTCAGCCGCGCAAGCGGGTCACGGCCGCACCCCGCTCTTCTCCCGCGCCGCCAGGAACTCGTCGCCCTTGTTCCACGTCGGCAGCCCTTCCAGGTTGGCTGTGTCCACGCCCAGCGCGAGCGAGAATCGCACCAGTTGCTCCAGGCCGGAGAAGTCCCACTCGTCTTTATACTCGTCCGAGGGCTGGTGGTAGTGCTTCTCGTCATAGTCGTGGATCATGGCCAGACCGTAGCCGGCCGGCTTGCCCATCACGTCGTCGCCCTCACCGATCGAAAACGACGGAACGCCCGCGCGCGCCAGCGAGAAGTGGTCCGAGCGGTAGAAGTGGCCCTTCTCGGGCTCGGCTTCGGGCTTGATGACGTAGTTGAAGCGCCGGGCCGTATCCTGAACCAGCGGCCACAGCGTGGTGCGCTCGGCGCCGGTCACGACAATGTCGCGGGTCCGCCCGTAAGGATAGACCGCGTCCCAGTTAAAGCCCGCCGCGGTCTTTCCAGTTGGAATAACGGGATGGCTGGCGTAGTATTCCGAGCCGCGCAGGCCGGCCTCCTCGGCGGTGAAGGCGATGAACAGCGCGCTCCGCCGGGGCTTCTGCTCGAGCGCCGCCCAGGCGCGCGCCATCTCGAGGAGCATCCCGCAGCCAGTCCCGTTGTCCACCGCGCCGTTGTAAATCGAATCGCCGTTGACCGCCGGGCCGATGCCCAAGTGGTCCCAGTGGGCGCTGAAGATGACGGCTTCCGACTTCAACTCGGGGTCGCTGCCCGCCACCATCGCCACCACGTTCCGCGTATCCTCCTCGCGGATCTTCGATGTCAGCCGCCCGCGCAGGTGGAAGCCCAGCGGAATAGGGCGGAACTGGCGCGAATTCGCGGCCGCCAGCAACTCCGCGACGGTGTGGCCCGCGAGCGCGAGAATACGGCCGCCGGCTTCCTCGGTGACCCAACCCGCGAAGGCCAGCGCCGGCTCTTCCGCTTCCAAGCGGACGTAGGATTGCTCGCGGCCCCAGGAATTCCGTACCACGTTCCAGCCGTAGGTGGCCGTGGGCGTGGTGTGGATGATGACCACTCCCAGCGCGCCGTGGCGCAGCGCCTCTTCGTACTTGTAGGTCCAGCGGCCGTAGTACGTGAGCGCGCGGCCGGCGAAAAACTTCGGATCGTTCGAATCGGGCTCGTTGGTGAAGAGCACCAGCATCTTTCCGCGGACGTCGGCGCCCTTGAAGTCGTCCCAGTGGTATTCGGGCGCGACGATTCCGAAGCCCACAAACACCGCCTCGGCGTCGAACTCCTCCCGCGCGTTCTGGCGCTCGTTCGAGCCCACGAAATCGTCGAGGTACTTCAGCGCAACGGTGCGGCCTCCGCCCACCGCGGCGAGCTCGGAATCCGGCTGCGTCTCGACGCCCTCCAGCGGGACTTTCTGGAAGTAGGTGCCGTTGTCGCCGGCCGGCTTGGCGCCCGCCAGCGCGAACTCGGTGGCCAGAAACTCGGTGGCGAGCTGCCCGCCGCGCGTGCCCGGTCCGCGGCCCTCCAACAGGTCGCTCGACAGAAGCTTCACGCCGGCGCGGATGCGCTCGCCGGAGACGTTCGGCATCTGGCCGGCGCACGCCGCCGCCAGGGTCAGGACTAACAGGGGAGATCTCATATCGAACCTCCAGTGTATGACGCCGCGCGCTGCGGCATAATGAATTCAGATACACAGAGGGAGAACATGCGGGATTACGCTGCCTTGGAGCACCTGTTCATCGAGCGCCTGGGACTGGAGCGCCGCCCCATCGCCATCTCTTTTCCCGACTCCGCGCCGTCCGGCGTGACCGCGTTCAGCGGCGCGGAGCCGGCCGGCTGCGGCTTCTGGCGGCTCGCGGCCGGAGGCCAGACCTTCTACACCAAGCCGGAGGATCACTACAACTGTCCCATCGGCAGTTACACGCACAACATGCCCTTGCCTGCGGAGCGCCAGCCGGAGCTCGATCGGACGCTGGGCCTGATGGCGGATATCGGCTATCTGCGCTGGGAGGAAGTGCCGGGAATCGCGCGCCTGAAGAGCACTCCGGCCGCGGTCGTCTACTCGCCGCTCTCGAAAACGCCGCTCGACCCCGACGTGGTGTTGTTTGCCGGCCGTCCGCGCTCGATGATGCTGTTGCAGGAGGCGGCGTTGCGCGCGGGCGTGGCCGCCGTACAACCGCTCCTCGCGCGGCCTACGTGCATGGCCCTTCCAGCGGCGCTCGCCGGCGGCACGGTAGCGTCGAACGGCTGCATAGGGAATCGCGTCTACACTGAAATCGGCGACGACGAGATGTACGTGGTGGTGCCGGGCAGCGACGTCTTCCGCGTCGCCGCCGAAGTCGAGACCATCGCCGCCGCCAACGCCAAGCTGGCGGAGTACCACCACGCGCGATTGGAGTCGTTGCGCTCGGCATAGCGCACTGGAAACGTCGAGGCTAGCGGGCCTCCCCGGGCATCCGGTCCGGTCTTAGCTTCGCCCGCCACTCTGCCGCCTGCTGCGGCTTGCCCCACGACTCATAGAGCTGCACGATACGCTCTCCGGCGAGCTTGAACCGCGGTTTCCCGGATTCCGGCAGTTTGTCGCCGAGCTGCTTCATGCCCTCATAACCGCTCAGCAGAAAGGGCTCCGCTTGCGCATACTTGCTCTGACCGGCGAGACTCGCCCCCAGCGCACTTTCGGAGTTGTAACGTCGGTATCCGTTTGGATCTCTCTTCTTGCGCAGCTCCAGAGACTCCCTCAGGACGGGCTCGGCCTCCGCGAACTTGTGAAGCTCCAGACGCACCACGCCGAGCGCCGCCAACTCGCCGTCGAAGCCCGAAGAGCTTTCGCCGCTGACCTGGCGCTCGAAGCGAATGACTTCGGCGTAAGCGGCTTCGGCTTCCGCGTACCTCTTCTCCTGCTGGTAGAGCAAGGCCAGGTTCATCGTGGGCGCCAGTGACTCGGATTGACCGGCGGCGAGTGCTTTCCGATAAATGGCCTGCGCCCTAAGGTAAAGATCCTCGGCTTCGGGATACCGTTTCTGATCGGAGACCGACATCCCGAGATCGTTCATTGCCAATGCCGTGTCCGGGTGGTCCGGTCCGAGCACTCTGAGTTTCCTCTCGAGAGTCTCCCTAAGCACCGTCTCGGCTTCGGAGTACTTCCCCAGAGAGTTGTACAGCGACCCGAGTTGAGTGAGCGCCCACAATGTCCTGGGATGATCCGGGCCGAAGAGCTTCCGATAGCCATTGGCCGCCTCCTGCGCCAGCGGCTCCGCCTCGGCAGCTTTCCCCTCGTCCTGTAGCAGCGCGGCCAGGTTTCCCATCGACTCCAAAGTGTCCGCGTTGTGGCGGCCGAGCGCTCGGGTTCGGCCCTGGAGCGTCTGCCGCAGAAACGGCTCGGCTTCGGCCGTGCGGCCCGCCATGTCGAGCAAGGCTCCGATATCGTTCAATGCTTCCAGTGTTTCCGGGTGCTCCGGCCCGAGCTTTCGGCGTCGGACGTCGAGGATCTCCCGCGCCAGTGGCAGGGCAGCCTGGGGGTTGCTCTGGTCGGCATACAGATGGGCCAGGGCATCCTTCGCGTTCGCCACTGCGAGATCGTCGGCCGCCTGGTTCGCCAGGCGCAACTTCAGCGCTCTTTCCAGATGCGGCTGCGCTTGCTGGTACAAGCCGAGATCCGCGTATGCGGTTCCGATGGTTTGACGGATGGAAGCTTCGACCAGCGGTTTGTTTTGGAAGGCGCCCTCGACGTGGGCGGCGGCCCGGTCGAGCGCCGTGCGCACCTTCAGATCCGGGTCCGGCTTCTGGCCGGGCCTGGCCTGGTTGTCCGCGCTGACTTGTGCCAACAGGTCTCTCTGCAAGAACTCGTTGACCGTCCGAGCCTCATCCGCCGCCTGCCGGGCCCGCACCTCCGCGCGGCTGGCTCTCACCGCCATCCAGGTGCTCACCACTACGCCGCCGATCAACACCGCCGCGAACGCAGCCGCCGTCGCCAGCCAGATCCGATACCTGCGGGCGAGCTTGCCGATCCGATAGGCCGCCGAAGGCGGAGCCGCCTCCACGGGCTCCCCCGCCAGGTACCGCTGCAAGTCGCGCACCAGGCCGTTGGCCGTTTCGTAGCGCCGGGTCCGCTCCTTTTCCAGCGCCTTCATCGTGATCCAGTCCAGCTCGTGATCCAATAGCTTGGGCAGGTGGCCCGAATCGCTCTGCCGAAGCGCGGCCACGTCTTTCAGCCCGGCGGATTCTCGCAATCGCGTGCTCGGCGGCTTCGGCTCCTCTTCTCGAATGCGCTGGAGGATCTCGACATACGTCGCCTTCGCCGTTCGCTCCGTGTCGAGCGGCGTCGCGGCGGTGAGTAATTCATAGAGCAGCGCCCCCAGGGAATAAACATCGCTTCGTGTGTCGATGTCCTGTCTTCCGATCTCGGCTTGCTCCGGACTCATGTACTGCAGCGTTCCCACCACGGCGCCGAGGTTGGTCATCATCGTGGCGTCGCTCATTTGACTGCCCAGAGCTTTCGCCAAACCGAAATCGATCACTTTGGGTACTGCCTGATTCTCCTGCTGCTTCACCAGAACGTTCGATGGCTTGATGTCGCGGTGAATGATGCCTTTTTGATGCGCATGCTGGATAGCCTGGCAAACCGGAATGAGGAGCTCGATCCGTTCTCTGAGGGTGAGCCGCTTGGAATCGCAGTAGCCGGTGATCGGAACTCCCTCCACCAGCTCCATCACAAAGTAGGGCAAGCCCCTGTCGGTGGCGCCGGCGTCGAAGACGCGGGCGATATTGGGGTGATCCATCATGGCCAGCGCCTGCCGCTCGCTCTCGAACCGGGCGATTACCTGTTTGCTGTCCATGCCCGGCTTGATGATCTTCAGCGCCACGTCGCGGCGGATCGGATGCTGCTGACGCGCGTGGTAGACGATGCCCATTCCGCCTTCGCCGAGTTTTCGCAGTAATCTGTACGGACCGATGAAGGCCTCCGTCGTGTCCTCACCAACGGAGACGACCGTCTCGGCCCCATCCAGAGCCGCGATGTCGGCGCTCAGGATCGCCTGCACCTCCGCCAGTAACTGTTGGTCGCCGCCGCAAGCCTGGCCGAGATAGGCGGTCCGTTCAGAGCTGCCCAACTCCAATGCGCCCTTGGCGATTTCCCTTGCGGTCATGGCACCCAGGTCCTTGTCGGATGGAACGGAGCCGCGCACAAATCGCAGTCAAGACGCTGCGACGATAAGCAATGTAGACGCGCCCCGTTACCTTCAGAATAACCGCATTCACTGCGCCAGTCTGGCCATCACCAGCGCCAGCGCCTGGTCCGCCGCCGAGGTCGCTGTCCCGCACTCGCTGCGGCGGGCCTGCCAGAGCCGTTCCGCCAGATCCAAGCGGCCGCACAACCGTTGCTCGCGCGGCCGACGTACATGGCCCTTCCGGCGGTGCGGTGGCGTCGAACGGCTGCATAGGAAATCGCGTCTACACGGAAATCGGCGACGACGAGATGTACGTGGTGGTGCCGGGCAGCGACGTCTTCCGCGTCGCCGCCGAAGTCGAAACCATCGCCGCCGCCAACGCCATGCTGGCAGACTACCACCGCACGCGCCTGGGGTCGTTGCGGTCGGAATTGGGGGCGGCGCACCTGGCCGGGAGGTGCCCAAGCCCTCCAGGGGCATTACGGCCGCAAGCCCCACGCCGTCCCGTATTCTTCCAGGGCGACTCGCACCAACTGGCTGCGGGTGCGGACGGATGTTTTCATGAAGAGCTGTTGCAGAGCCGACTTCACGGAAGCCTCGGAAATGTCCAACTGCTGGGCGATCTCCTTGTTGGTGAGGCCTTCGAAAACGCCTTTGAGCACTTCCCGCTCGCGCCCGCTCAGTTGTTTGGGCCGCTCCTGTTCGCCGCTCTTCTCGACCGCCTGGACCAGGGCCCGGATGCACCGTTGGTCGATCCACGTTTCGCCGGCCATGACCTTGCGGATCGCTTCGCTCAGCAGTGCCGGAGCGCTGTGCTTCAGGAAAATGCCGCACACGCCCTGTCCCAGCGCCCGGACGGAATCGGAATCCGTCATGCCCGCCGTGACAATAAAGACTCTGCCCTGGTAGCCTGCCTCGCGCGCTCTCCGGATGAATTGGAGACCGGTCGCGTCTCCCAGGTCGTAATCGAGGAGCACAAGATCGATGACTTCCCGGGAAAGCGCCTCCAGCGCTTCCTCGCAGGTGGCGCAATGCGTCACCATGCGGAAGTCGGGCTCAGTGTCCAGAAGCTGGCTGAGGCTCTCCCGAAAGAGTGCGTGGTCGTCCAGCAGCAACAGCCGGATTCTCGCCGTCATCGTCTGTCCAGGTCTCCTCTTCCCGCTCCGCGGCCGGAGTCAGAATCACCGCAAAACAGCAGCCGGAGGGCTGGGGCTCGTGCCGTATGTCCCCGCGGAACGCCCGCACGAACGCCCTCGACAAGTACAGTCCCAGCCCGCTAGCGGCAGCGCCCTGCTGGAAGGGCTTGAACAGGTGCTCGGGTTTCGTAACGCCGTGTCCCCGGTCAAGAAACCGAACCACAACGCCGTCTCCCTCCGTGGAAAGTCTGACAATCAGTTCCGCTGCGCGCATCCCCTCCATCGCGCGCTGGCTGTTCTTCACGAGGTTCAAGAACGCCTGCAGCAAAGCCTGGCGCTCAGCCCAGACCGGAGGAGTGTCCTCGGGCAGTTCCCAGCGAATCGGAATCCCCGCGGCGCGCAGCTCCGGCTCGATCACGATGCGCAACTCCTCGAGCACCGAATGCACGTCGATACTCTCGGCTTTGAGCCGCTCCGTTTGCCGAAGCTCCAGGCCCGCCATGCGTCCCAACGCTCCCACCAGGCCGGCCAGAGCCGCGAAATCCTCGTCCCGGGACAAGCGTTCGTCGCGCGCCAGCTTGGAGTGGACCACCGCGATGGCGCCGCAAATGTTGCGGATCTCGTGGCACACCGCGCTCACGACGAGCTTCGAACCGGCCAGCAATTGCTGCAGGCTGAACTCCTCGCGATCGCGGAGTCCCTCGGACGCGTCGAACACAACCGCGGCCAGCCGGGGGCCGGACACCGTCTTGTACGTCGAGAACCACACCTGTGCCAGAAACACTTCGCCGTCCTGGCGCCGGCCCCGGCACTCCATGGTGGTTCGAAAGAGCGACACTTGCTGGCTGAGCGGCACGCTGGCCAGCGCAGGCAGGTAGCGCGCGATTCCCTGGCCTTCCAGCTTGCCCTGCTCGACACCGACCAGCCTGTGCGCGGCCTCGTTGGCCAGCAGAACCTTCCTGTCCATATTCAACGTGAAGATGCTCGCCGGACTGCTTTCGATCAGAACCCGCAGTTGTTCCTCCGCTTCGCGGCGCAGTTCGGCCTGCTCCTCCAGTTCCGCCAGGTGTTGATCCGCCAGCCGGCGGTTCCGGGTCGACTCAAAGACGTAGATGCCGGCGCCAAAGAACGCGGCAAACGTGAGGATCAACCGCGTCACGCCGAGCTGCGCGTTCCAGTGGAAAGAACCAAAGGCCTCGCTCAGAACCGTGCACAGCCCCGCCACCCCCGCGATCTGCCAACGCGTGAGGTGGGCGCCCACCATCAGCATCGGGAACAGATACAGGAAGCCGAACGAGATCTCGACGTCGAAGCGCCAATCCACCAGCCCAACCACCGCAATCGCCACAGCCGCCCGTCCCAAGGACGCCGAGCGGCTGCCGTACAGGAAACCCGAGAGCGATGGCGTCTGCATGATTGGATCGCGTGCCTCTCGTACCTATTTTAGCGAAGCAGTCAAGCGAAAGACCCGCTTTCTTCCGATCCGAAGGAGCCAGCCGAAAGATATATGAGCAGTGCCCCGCCGAGCGGCTTCAGGGCAGCCGGGCGTCCTTCGAAAGATCTAGACGAGAGATGCGCCGTTATCACCGAACGAATCTAGCTCGGGACCGCTCTGGGCTCATAGACTAAGGCCAGATATCGCTGCGCCTTCCGTGAAGCTTCTAGGACAGGAAGGCGAGGGGGGACGCAAGTCCGTTGCGTCTTGAGGTGATTCCATGAATCGCACATTTCTTCTCGAATCGAGTCTGTGTTTGTGTGTAATTCTTTCAAACGCCTCGTGCGGAAGACAAGTCACAGTCGCGTCGGCACAGGACGGCGATACCGGGCCGCATCCGGCGTCGGTCGAACCGGACATGGATGCCGGCAACTTCAAGGTGGACCATCCGGAGCAGTTTCCACTGGCGACGGCCGGTGCGTACTTCGCCGCGCCGGAATTGAACGTGACTGGCGTGGTCGGTCCCGACGTGTCGCGGCAGGTGCCAGTGCCGTCGCTCGCCTCGGGTCGCGTCGTGGACATCGATGCCCGTCTGGGCGACGAGGTGAAGAAGGGCCAGCTTCTGTTCAAGGTCAGGAGCACCGACATCGCAGGTGCGTTCTCCGACTATCAAAAAGCGGTTCGAAATGAGCAACTGGCCAAGCTCCAACTGGATCGCGCCCAGGTGCTGCTCAACCGCGGCGCCATTCCCACGAGCGCCGTCGAGGTAGCGCAGAACACCGAGGACAACGCCCAGGTCGATCTGGTAACCGCCACCGAACACCTCCGTTTGCTGGGAGCCGATCCCAACCATCCGACCGGAATCGTCGAGGTCCACGCCCCAGTTTCGGGCGTGATTACCGACCAGCAAATCACGAACGCGTCGGGCGTGCAGGCGCTGACGGCGCCGAACCCGTTCACAATTTCCGACGTGTCACACGTCTGGATTGTCTGCGACGTTTACGAAAACGACCTGGCGCAGGTCCATCTTGGCGAGTACGCCGACATTCACCTCAATGCCTATCCAGACCGCACGCTGAGGGGACGGATCGGCAACATCGGTCAGATCATGGACCCCAACCTTCGAACAGCCAAGGTGCGCCTGGAAGTCGAGAATCCTGGGCTCATGCGCTTCGGGATGTTCGTGACCGCGACCTTCCACGGAGCGGCCAAGGAGAAGCACGCGACCGTGCCCTCTACCGCGGTCCTGCACCTGCACGACCGCGACTGGGTCTATACGCCGGTCCAAGACGGGCGATTCCGCCGCGTCGAAGTGACTGCCGGTAACATGCTTCCCGGGAATTTGCAGGAAGTCGATTCGGGCATCCAGCCGGGCGCCCACGTGGTCGCGAATGCCCTCGTCCTGCAAGACACCGTGGAGCAATAGATGATTCGGCGACTTGTCGATTTCGCCCTCAATAACCGGTTCCTCGTCTTGGCGATCGCGCTGCTCCTGTTTGTCTGGGGCGCGATTTCGTTTCACCAGCTTCCCGTCGAAGCATATCCGGACGTCGCGAATAACTATGTCGAGATCATCACGCAGTGGCCGGGAATCTCGGCGGAGCAAATCGAACAGCAGGTAACCATACCGCTCGAAGCCGTGATGAACGGCGTCCCCGGGGTGGCCCATCTGCGCTCGTTCTCCATCTTTGGGCTCTCCGACCTGAAGCTGATCTTCGATGACAACACGGAAAACGACTGGAACCGCGAGAGGGTTCTCGAGCGTCTTTCGCAGGTTGCCTTGCCGCCGGGCGTGACGCCACAGATGGGAACCGATTGGAGCCCGGTCGGCCAGATCTACTTCTTCACGCTTCACAGCAGCAATCCCCAGTACGACGTGATGGAGTTGAAGTCGATCGAAGACTGGGTGGTCGAGAAGAACCTGAAGTCCGTTCCGGATATCGTCGATGTCGCCACGTTTGGCGGACCGACCCGCGAGTACCAGGTGCGTATCGATCCCAACAAGCTGATCGCTTACGGGCTGAGTCTCGCCCAAGCCGAGCAACAGCTCGCCAATAACAATGTCAACGCCGGCGGCAGCTTCCTCGAAGCCGGCCTGCAACAAATCAACGTGCGGGAAGTAGGGCTCGTCAGGAACGTGCACGATATCGAAAACACGGTCTTAATGACGAAGAGCGGCACTCCGCTTCGCGTGAAGGATATCGCCGTCGTCGCGCAAGGCCCCAAGATCCGTTTAGGTCAGTTCGCGCGCGCGATCCGCCACGAGGACGGCAAGATCGTCGACAACGATGATGTCGTTTCGGCCTGGGTGCCCATGCGCAAAGGCGCGGATGCGGAAGTGGCTCTCCGGGGACTCCACGCCAAAGTGGCGGAGCTGAACGACCATATCCTGCCGCGGGGAGTGAAAATCGTCCCCTTCATCGACCGCAGCGAACTGGTGCAGCATACCACGAAGACCGTCCTCCACAATCTCACCGAAGGCATCATTCTCGTCGTGCTCGTTCTCCTGCTGTTTCTCGGGAACGCTCGCGGAGCCATCATCGTCGCTCTGACCATCCCGTTCTCGCTTCTGTTCGCCGCCACTTGTTTGAAGCTCAAGGGCATTCCTGCGAACCTGCTCTCTCTGGGCGCCCTGGATTTCGGAATGGTCGTGGATGGAGCCGTGGTGATGGTCGAGAACATCGTGCGTCACCTCAGCCGCAGGGGGGACGACAGCCGGTCCCCGAAAGAGAAGATCTTCGAGGCGGCGCACGAAGTGCAGCGGCCGGTGTTTTACGCCATCGCGATTATTATCACGGCCTACCTGCCCATCTTCACGCTCCAGCGCGTCGAAGGCCGGCTGTTCAAGCCCATGGCCTGGACCGTGGCATTCGCTCTGCTGGGCGCGCTTCTGTTCTCCATTCTGGTGGCGCCCGTGCTCTCCAGTTTCTTCTTCGCTAAGGGGACACGCGAGTGGCACAACCCGGTTATGACATGGCTGACTGGCAGATACCGGAGCACCCTGAGATGGGCCATCCGCCTGCGCTGGCTCACTGTTGCCGGTGGCGTCGCCAGCCTTGTCCTTGCGATCTACCTCACGGTCAGCGGCGTGATCGGCTCGGAGTTCCTGCCTCACCTGGATGAGGGTTCTCTATGGGTCCGTGGTACTCTCGCGCCGAGCACTGGGCCAGGCGAAGGCATCCGGCTCGCGAATCAAGCGCGGCTTCTGTTGTGCTCTTTTCCCGAGGCCACTGAGTGCACCAGCCAGGTGGGACGTCCCGACGACGGAACGGACACTACCGGCTTTTTCAACACGGAGTACTACGTCGGCCTGAAGCCCAAGGAACAGTGGCGGCCGGCTTTGCACCAAGACAAGGACGAAGTCATCGCCGCCATGAGCCGGGAACTGGCCAAGATCCCGGGCGTGATCTGGAACTTCTCTCAGCCCATTGCCGACAACATGGAAGAAGCCGTCAGCGGAGTCAAGGGACAACTTGCCACCAAAATCTATGGAGACGACCTGGCGGTTCTCGAGCAAAAGGCCGATCAGGTCGCCAATATCATGGGCGGGGTGAAGGGAATTCAGGACCTCGGTGTCTTTCGAGTCCTGGGCCAACCGAATCTGAATGTGACGGTCGATCGCTGGCAGGCTGCCCGTTACCAGATCAACGTGGCCGATGTACAGGATGCGATCCAAACGGCGGTCGGCGGCAACGCCCTTACTCAAGTCTTGCAAGGCGAGGCGCGCTACGACCTGGTCCTGCGCTATCTGCCGCAGTATCGGGACAGGAAGGAAGCGATCGAGAGTATTCGTTTACTGTCGCCCACCGGCGAACGGGTTTCGCTCGCGCAGCTCTCGAAAGTCGAGGAGCGCGACGGCGCTTCCGAGATCTACCGCGAAGGAAACCAGAGGTATATCGCGGTCAAGTATAGCGTGCGCGGCCGCGACCTGGGCGGCGCCGTCGAAGAGTCGATAAGGAAAGTAAACGCGCAAGTCCAAATGCCGCGTGGCTACCACATCGACTGGGAGGGCGAGTACGAGAGCCAGAAGCGCGCGCAAGCGCGGCTGCTCGTCATCGTGCCGCTTACCGTTTTGCTCATCTTCATCATCCAGTACACGATGTTCCGCTCTTTCAAATGGGCGTTGTTGTTGGTTCTGGTCAATTTGATGCTGGCGCCAATCGGCGGCTTGCTCGCGCTGCTGGTCACGGGCACGAATTTCAGCGTCTCCTCGGGAGTCGGATTCCTGGCGCTCTTCGGCGTCTCGGTCCAAACCGGGGTGATCATGCTCGAATACATCAATCAACTCCGCGCGCGGGGTCATTCGGTCGCGGATGCGGCCGTGGAGGGTGCGGTCCTGCGGCTTCGGCCCATCATGATGACCATGCTGGTGGCGACGCTGGGCTTACTACCCGCCGCTCTGTCGCACGCGATCGGTTCCGACTCTCAGCGGCCATTTGCGATCGTGATCGTCGGCGGCCTGATCTCGGACTTATTCCTGAGTATCGTTCTGCTTCCGACCCTGTACGTGTGGATGGCCCGGGACGGTGATGTACTCCCGGAGGCCGAAACGGTGAGCGTCTAAGACCAGAGGCAGCAAAGGCACTTGCATGGAAAACGCAGTGGCTCTATTCGTAAGCGCCGTTGGCGTAGCGCTGGGAGCGTTTGTTGCGGTCGAGCCGGCCCGGGCGGCTCAGATCTGGGGATCGGAAAGACTTAAGAATCTGGCGCCCCAGCACAGGGCCTCATTTCTGCTGTGGTTTCGTGCCTTCGGAATCGTTCTTTGCCTGGGGGCGGCGCTGGTCGCGCTTGAGAGCAGGTAGCACCGGCGTCGGTACACGGGCCGAAAGATCTAGACAAAAGATCCATTGCCTCCGCGGGACCCAACTGGCTCCGGACCGCTCCGGCCTCATACACTAGAAAGAGGGGTTGATCTGCCCTCCAGGGCTGGAGAGGCTCTCGTGGCCCTTGTGTGACGGGAAGGCGCAGAGGGAGACAGTGTGGATGTCTCAGAAGCGTATAAGCCGGAGGAACGGGAACATGGTGAAGCTTCCGAATGTGAGGCTCATGGCTGCTGTGCTCGTGCTCGTCGTCGCGGCGCTGCTGCTGCTCGCGGCGTCTACCGATCCGAGGCCGGGCAAAATCGCCGCGCCTTGGTGGCTTCGCTCGGCCTTGCTCGCACTGGTCGCGATGACCGGCGCCGCACTGTACGCCGGCGCGTGGCGCCGCCCTCGCCGTTCTCCGCTACGAGTTATCGGGCGGCTCGGTCTTGCGATTCTCCTGGGAGCTTGCCTGCTCCAGTCCGCTCGCGCACAGAGCCCGTACACCTGGCAGCAGATCCGCGACCGGTTCGAAGCGGCCAATCCGACCTTGCAGGCGGCGCGGATCGGCATCGACGAATCCCGGGCCGATGAGATCACGGCTTTTCTGCGCCCCAACCCAACCGTGACTGCCACCATCGACCAGATCGACCCGTTCAGCGGGAACCCCTATCGTCCGTTCGCGAACGCGCTTCCGTATTTCTCGGCCAGCTACCTGCTCGAGCGCCAGCACAAGCGGGAACTGCGGCGCGCAAGCGCGCAAGGGGCAACCGCAATCGCACAGTCCCAACTGGCCGATCAGGAGCGGACTCTTCTGTTCAGCTTGCGGACGGCATTCGTCCAGGCCTTGCAGGCCAAGGCCATCCTCGCACTAGCGAACGAGAATCTCGGCTACTATGACCGCGTGCTGGGGGTCAGCCGGGACCGCTTCAAGGCGGGCGATATCGCGGGAGTCGATCTGGACCGCCTGGAACTGCAGCGCGTCCAGTATGAATCCGATGTGCAGACCGCCGAAGTCAACGTCCGCACGGCGAAGATCCAGTTGCTGACTTTGCTGAACGACCGGACCCCGGTCGAGCAGTTCGATGTCACGGGACCGTTCGATTTCACCGACCAGGTTCTGCTCCTCGACGAGTTTCGCAAGACGGCCCTCGAAGCTAGGCCCGATCTCAAGGCCGCGCTGCAGTCGATCGACAAGGCAAAGACTGACCACCAGCTCTCCGTCGCCAACGGCTCTACCGATCCGACGTTCTCCCTCGACTTAGCCCGCAACCCCCCCATCCCCGTCTACTTCGGCATCAGCGTGTCGATTCCGCTGCGCATCTTCGACCGGAACCAGGGAGACAAGCTGCACACGCAACTGGATATTGGCCGCAACGAGCGGCTGCGGACCGCGGCCGAGGCGCAGGTATTCAGCGATGTCGACTCCGCCTATGCGACCTTGAACAGCAACCTGGCCCTGCTGCGGCCTTACAAGGCGCAGTATCTGCAGCAGGCGGTGCGAATCCGGGACACCATCACCTTTTCGTACCAGCGCGGCGGAGCGTCGCTCCTCGATTTTCTTCAGGCCCAACAGGACTACCGGGGTGTGCAGGTGAGCTACCTGAATCTGGTAGGAGCTTATCTAAGTGCCGCCAGCCAGCTCAACCTGGCGGTGGGTCGCGAGGTGATCCAATGAATCGGACCTTCTTTGTAGAAGCCATTGTATGTGTCGCCTTTGGGCTCGCGCTCGCCGGCTGCAGCGGGCCGGTTAGCGCGAACTCGGCCGCTGAAGCGCCGCCGCCGGCGACGGTCGAACCCGCCCCGGACAGCAGTATCGCCCGCGTGGACCACCCGGAGCGATTTCCGGTCGCCGCGGCCGGAGAACACGTTTCCGCGCCGGATTTGAAAGCGACCGGTGTCGTCAGTCCCGACGTGTCTCGAAATATCCCGGTGATCTCTCTGGCTTCGGGCCGGGTCGTGGACATCCGCGCGCGGATCGGAGACACCGTTACCAAGGACCAGCTCCTGATGAGCGTGCAGAGCTCGGACGTGGCCCAGGCCTTTTCCGACTACCAGCAGGCGATGGCGGACGAGACTCTCGCACGAGTGCAATTCGAGCGCGCCAAGCTCTTGCTCGACAGAGGGGCGATCGCACAGAAGGACCTTGAAGTCGCCGAGGACGCCGCTGCCAAGGCCGCGGTCACGGTGCAAACGGCCAAGACGCGTCTGCGGCTGCTGGGCGCCGATGCGGATCACCCCAGCGCGCGGATCGATATCTACGCTCCCGCCAGCGGCGTCATCACCGAACAAAACGTGACGGCATCCGCCGGTGTGAAGACTCTCGACAACTCACCCAACCTCTTTACGATCTCGGATCTCTCCGAGGTCTGGATCCTGTGCGATGTGTATGAGAACGATCTTCGGTTTGTGCGCATCGGCGAGTTCGCCGACGTCCGTCTGAGCGCCTATCCCGGCCTGGTCCTGAAAGCCCGCATCGGCAATATTAGTCCCATTCTCGATCCCAGCATCCGCACGGCGAAGGTGCGCCTCGAGGTTCATAATCGCGGGCTGTTGCGTCTGGGCATGTTCGTCAGCGCGACATTCCACGGAATGGATCGGGTCAGCCACGCGACGGTTCCCGCTACCGCGGTCCTGCACTTACATGACCGCGACTGGGTGTACGTGCCCATTGGCGGCGGTCAATTCCGGCGCCTGGAAGTGGTGGCCGGCAACATGCTCCCCGGCGGCATCGAGGAGATCCTCTCCGGAATCGGACCCGGCCAACAGGTCGTGGAGAACGCTCTCGTGCTGCAGAACACCGTGGAGCAGTAATGATCCGTGCCCTCGTTGACTTTGCGCTGAACAATCGATTTCTCGTCCTCGCTCTCGCCATCCTGCTGTTCGCATGGGGTCTGGTTTCCTTTCACCGGCTGCCGGTCGAAGCGTATCCCGACGTTGCGAACAACTATGTTCAGGTGATCACCCAATGGCCGGGGCGCGCCGCCGAAGAGGTCGAGCAGCAGGTGACGGTGCCGCTCGAAATCGTGATGAACGGCATTCCTCACCTGGCCCATCTGCGGTCCGTCTCCCTGTTCGGGCTCTCCAGCCTGATGCTCATCTTCGACGACGAATCCGACAATGATACGAACCGGCAGAAGGTCCTCGAGAGGCTTGCGCAAGTAAGTCTCCCGCCCGGCTTGCAGCCCCAGATGGGAACGGACTGGAGCCCGGTTGGGCAGATCTACTTCTACAACCTGATTAGCACCAACCCGAAGTACGACGTGATGGACCTGAAGTCGCTCGAAGACTGGGTGCTGGAGAAGCAGTTCAAATCCGTACCCAACGTCGTCGACGTCTCGAGCCTGGGTGGGATGACCCGCGAATACCAGGTCCGCATGGACCCGGACAAGCTGGTTTCTTACGGTCTGAGCATCGCCCAAATCGAGCAGCAGCTCGCGAACAACAACGTGAATGCGGGCGGCAGCTTCATCGAAGCGGGTCTTCAGCAGATCAACGTTCGCGCCGTCGGGCTCGTGACTAGCGTCCAGGATATCGAGAACACGGTCATCAAGACCCAGAACGGGACCGCACTGCGCGTGAAGGACATCGCCGAGGTGGCGCAGGGCCCCAAGATCCGTCTGGGCAAGAACGGCAAGGCCATTCACCGCGCCGACGGGAAGATCGTCGATTACGACGACGTGGTGGAAGGCATCCTGCTGCTACGCAAAGGCGCGGAAGCCGACTCCACCCTCAGAGGCATTGAAGCGAAGGTGAAGGAACTGAACGATCGTATTCTGCCGCCCGGCGTGAAGGTGGTGCCATTCCTCGATCGTAGCGACCTGGTCCATTTCACGACCCACACCGTGCTTCACAACCTGGGCGAGGGGATTCTTCTGGTCGCGATCGTTCTGTTTCTGTTCCTGGGCAACACACGCGGGGCTTTCATCGTCGCGCTCACCATTCCGTTTTCCCTCCTCTTCGCGGCCATCTGTCTCGACCTCAGTCACATTCCGGCGAATCTGCTTTCGTTGGGCGCGCTGGACTTCGGGATGGTGGTCGAAGGCACCGTGGTCATGGTCGAGAACATCGTCCGTCACTTGAACCGCCGCGAAGACGCGCCCATCGGCGACCGGATCCGCGCGGCTGCTCACGAGGTCCAGCGCCCGGTCTTCTATGCGATCGTCATCATCATCACGGCGTACATCCCCATCTTCACCTTGCAGCGCGTGGAGGGCCGGCTGTTCAAGCCCATGGCCTGGACGGTGGCGTTTGCGCTGCTGGGCGGCCTCTTGTTCTCGATCGTCATCGCTCCCGTGTTGACGGCTGTGGTGCTCCGCAAAGGAGCGCGCGAGTGGCGCAACCCCGTCATGACCCTTCTGACGGCCCTCTATCGCATCTCGCTGCAATGGGCCGTCCGCCACCGCTGGGTCGTGTCGGGTGCCAGCGCACTCTGCGTGGCAGGCAGCGTCTATCTTGCTTTGAGCGGCGCCATCGGCTCGGAATTCCTGCCCCACCTGGATGAAGGCAGCATCTGGGTCCGCGGAACGCTGGCTCCGAGCACCGGCCCAACGGAGGGCATCCGCGTGGCGGACCAGGCCAGGCGCGTGCTCGCATCGTTCCCGGAGGTCACGGTCGCAACCAGCCAGGTGGGACGTCCCGACGACGGAACCGACACCACCGGCTTTTTCGACACGGAATACTTCGTGGACCTGAAGCCCCGGGACCGATGGCGCCCCGTTTTCCGCCAGGACAAAGACGAGCTCATCGTGGCGATGAATCGCGAGCTCGAAAAGATACCGGGCGCGCTCTGGAACTTCTCTCAACCCATCGCCGACAACATGGAAGAAGCCGTCAGCGGCATCAAGGGCGAGCTTGCCGTGAAAATCTATGGCGATGATCTGAAGCTGCTCGAAGACAAAGGCCAGCAGATCGTGGATGTCATGCGCGGCGTGCGCGGGATCGAGGACCTCGGCCTATTCCGCGTTCTCGGCCAGCCGAACCTCAACTTCGTTGTGGACCGCGCGACGGCCGCCAGGTACCAGATCAATGTGGCCGACATCCAGGACGCGGTCCAGACGGCCGTAGGCGGCAACCCTGTCAGCCAGGTGCTCCAGGGCGAGCAGCGCTACGACCTGGTGCTGCGCTATCTGGCGCCCTATCGCGATACCAAGGAGGCAATCCAGGACATCCGGCTCCTGGCGCCTTCCGGCGAGCGGGTCTCTTTGGCGCAACTCTGCAAGGTGAATGTGGCCGACGGCGCCTCCGAGATCTACCGGGAGGCGAATCAGCGCTACGTGGCCATCAAGTACAGTGTGCGGGGCCGCGATCTCGGCAGCGCCGTCGAGGAGTCCATCGCCAGGGTCAACCGTCAGGTCAAGCTGCCGTTCGGCTACACCATAGATTGGGCCGGCGAATACGAGAGCGAGAAGCGGGCCGCGGCCCGGTTGAGCGTGATTGTGCCCATCACCGTGCTGCTGATCCTCATCATCCTCTACACCATGTTCAAGTCCTTCAAGTGGGCGCTGTTGATCATGGTCACTCTGGCGCTGGCGCCGATTGGCGGCGTGCTGGCGTTACTGGTCACCGGCACGAATTTCAGCGTCTCTTCGGGTATCGGGTTTCTGGCGCTGTTCGGGGTGTCGGTCCAAACCGGAGTCATTCTGATCGATTACATCAACCAGCGCCGCGCCCGCGGGCACTCCATCGAAGATTCCGCCATCGAGGGCGCTGTGCGCAGACTCCGCCCCATCATGATGACGATGCTGGTGGCCACGCTAGGATTGCTGCCCGCATCCATGTCCCACGCGATCGGTTCCGACTCGCAGCGGCCCTTTGCGATCGTCATCGTAGGCGGCCTGCTGTCCGATCTCGTGCTGAGCGTCATCCTGCTGCCCACGCTTTATGTCTGGATGGCCGGCGCCGACGATGTCCTCCCCGCGCCGGAGACGCATTTCGACCAGATCTAGCGCTTGGGCGGCCTGGGCCTCCCAGCGCGAGCGCCTGATCGGCTGGCGCGGCGGCCGTCCCGCACTCGCTGCGGCGTGCCTGCCAGAGCCGCTCCGCCAGGTCCAGGTTGCCGTCCAGACCGGCGCCCGGCTTCGTCTTCATCATCTCCGCCATCGGCTCCGCCGGAGTAGCGCCGGCGCAGGCTCGCGCCTCTTCGATCGCCAGCTCGACCAGCTTCCGGCTCCGCCGGACCTGCTCGCGCGGCGCAATGCCTCGGAATCGGAAGTGGGACACTGAGACCAATGAAACTCCGCGCCGTTCTGTCCGCGCTCGCTCTTGCCACCGTCCTGGGCGCTCAGACGGTTGAGGGCATCCCGGAGATGGCGCGGCCTCTTCGCAACGGCGAGACTTGTATCGACAACGACTGCATCCTGACAGTGGAGCAGTTTCTCGAGCGCCATGGCTACGCGCTGACACCAGACGACCTGGTCTCCGCCCTGCATGACCCGGCAGCCGAAGTGAGATCCCTAGCCGCTGGCAAACTCGCCAGGGGCGAGGTGAGGAGCGCTGTTCCCGCCCTTGTGGAAGCCTTCGCCGTCGAGCGGGCGCCGGGCACCCAGATGTGGATGGCGAGTGCGCTCGCGACGCTCGGAGATGATCGGGGGCTCCCGACACTTGAGCGCCTGTGCAAGGATGACGGAGATCCTGCCCCGCTGCATCGAGCGGCCGTTCGATCGTTCGCAGCCGGGTTCATGGTCAGGCTGCACAATAAGGCGTGCAATGACAGTGCCATCGAGGTTCTTCGATTCAGAGCCAGCCTCCGCGCGACGCCCGTCCAAGGCGCTTCTCTCGATGTGGACTTCTCTCTGGTGGGCAACCTGGAAGGGGTCTCCGAACGCCAGTCGAAGGAGATCCGCGAAATTGCCGAGCGGTACCTGGACGATGGCCGATACGACGTGAGGATGGCTGCCAGTAATGTTCTGGCGCGATTCGGAGACGACGGTTCCGTCCGAAAGCTGAAGAAAGCCCTCGCTACGGAACCAGACGTCACGGTTCGCGCTCGGATGCAGGCTGCTCTCGATCAGCTTGACCGGTAAGCTTCGTCCCCTCACCCCGCCCGCAGCGCGATCACCGTGATGTCGTCGCCCTGCACCGGATCGGCGCCCAGCGCCGCTTCGATCAGCTTGCCGATGACATCGTCGATCGGCCCGTGCCCGCAGCCGCGCAAAACCTCCAGCAGCCGCTCTTCGCCGAATTCCTCGCCGTCTTCGATGCCGGCCTCGGTGACGCCGTCGGAATAGGCCACCAGCGTGTCGCCGGGAGCGAGCTGTACCGACCGCTCTTCGCAGTCCCACTCGCGGAATGCCCCCAACACCGTAGCCGTGGTGCCGAGTTTCTCGATGCCGCTGCCGCCGCCGGCGAGCACGATCGGCGCCGGATGGCCGCAATTAACGTACCGCAGCCGCCGCGTGCCCTCATCGTACTGGCCGAAGAATAGCGTGGCGAACTGCTCCGGCGGCGTCGAGTCGAAGAACAGCCGGTTCACCGCGCACAACAGCGAGCGCGGGCTATCGAGCGCGATGGCCGCGTGGCTGCGGAAGCAACCTTGCAGGTTGGCCATCAGCAGCGCGGCTGCGATTCCCTTTCCGGAGACATCCGCCAGCACGAAGCCCAATACGCCGGGGGCCAGGTCGAAGAAATCGTAGTAGTCGCCTCCGACCTCCCGCGCCGGCGCGCAACGGCCGGCGTACGCCGTCGAAGCCAGGTGGCTACTCGGCGGCGGAAAGAGCCGCTGCTGGACATTGCGTGCGATCTCGATCTCGGTGCGCGCCCGCGATTCCGCCCGCCGCCGCAGAGCGCCCTCCCGCGCCTGCTTCTCCACCATGCCCAGCAACCGCTGGTTGTCCCACGGCTTCTGCACGAAATCGACGGCGCCTCGGCGCATCGCCTCCACCGCCACGTCAATGTTGCCCCAGGCCGTCATCACGATCACCGGCGGCGGGTTTTCGTGGCTGTGTAGCTTGGCCAGCAGGTCCAGCCCTTCGCTGCCCGACGTCGTGTCCCGTGCGTAATTCAGGTCCATGAGGATGAGATCGTAGTCGCTGGCCCCAGCCGCACGCAGCAGGCCCTGCGGCGAATCCACCAGGTCCGCTAGGTGCCCCGCGCCCTTCAGCAGCAGCCGCAGCGCCTCCAGCACATCCGACCGGTCGTCGGCCACCAGTACGTGCAATGGCCCGACTTCTACGCTCGTGGTCATCTCGGATTCCAGGTTTGCACGTTGCCTGCCATCCGGCAACTCCATGACAGCGAATGGCCCGGACACGGGCGTCAAGAAGGCAGTGTCCGATTATGGGACGCCGCGCTTCCAGTTTCGGGCGTAGGACAAGCTTCAGCTTGTCCTCTTCGTCGCCGGCGGCCCGGCGCTATGCTGAAAAACGGTGGCGGAGATCTTCACTTGCGGCCATTCCACGCGCCCGCTCCAGGATTTCCTGGCCCTCCTGGCGGAGCAGCATATCGAACGGCTGCTGGATGTCCGCACCGTGCCGCGCTCGCGGCATAACCCCCAATTCAATCGGGACTTGCTGCCCCCGGCGCTCGAGCGCGCCGGCATCGCTTACACGCATCTTCAGGCCCTCGGCGGCCTGCGCCATGCCCGCAAGGATTCGCCCAACACCGTCTGGAAGAACGCGTCCCTCCGCGGCTATGCCGACTACATGCTGACGTCCGACTTCGACCGGGCGCTCGAGGAGCTCATCGCCCTGGCGGACCGCGAGCGGATCGCGATCCTGTGCGCCGAAGCGGTGCCCTGGCGCTGCCACCGCTCGCTCATCGCCGACGCCCTGACCGCCCGCGGCCTCCCGGTGACGCACATCCTGGGCCCCGGCCGCGCGCAACCCCACTCCCTGACCTCCTTCGCCCGCGTAGAAGGCCGAAGCCTGGCCTATCCCGGCAGCCGGCCCGCGCTCGACCTGGAGTAAATGATGCCACCTTCCCAACTCGCCATCGAGGGGGCCGGACACTTGGCCTCCGCCCTGATCGAGGGCTTCTCCCGCGCGCAAATCGCACCGGTGTCGCTTCACAACCGCACCCCCGCGCGCGCGCTGGCCCTCGCCGAGCGCTTCCCATGCCTCCAGGTGTTCGACCAGGAGCCAGAGTTCGACGCCGACCCGTGCCCCCTGTTGCTGGTCATTCCCGGCCCGGCGATCCTGGCCCTGCCCGCCGGCCGACTGGAGCAGCTTCGAGGTTCCGGCAGGGTAATCGTCTCCTGCGCCGGCGGCCTGCCGCTCTCGGTGCTGGAGAAGACCTTCCCCGGACTGCACTGGGTCAAAGCGATCCCCAGCGTCTCCGCCGCTGTAGGCGTCAGCGTGACGCTGATGTCAACAGGCGCCCCGCCCGCCATCGAGCGGATCTTCGCCGCCGTCGGAACCACCGTGCAAATCGAAAGCGACGACGAGATCGATCGGCTGTCTGTCCTGACTTCCTGTCTGCCCGGAATCCTCGCCGCGATGCTCGATGAGCTGGCTCGCACCTATGGTCTCGACGAACGCCAGACCCGCGAGCTCCTGCTCGAGAGCGCCCTAGGCTCGATCCTGGTGGCCAGGGAGAAGGCGACCAACCTCTCAGACCTCGTTGCGACCGTGGCGAACCCCGGCGGCCTCACCGAAACCGGAGTTTCGGTCCTCCGCCGCGGCCTGCGCCCGCTTCTGGCCGAGATGAAGCTGGCCATGGAAGCCCGTATCCGCGACCGCCGCCGCCGCTACCTCGAGGTTGGCCCCAGATGAACGCAGATCGAAAACACGTGGCTTGTCTTATTCGTGCTTATCCGCGTTCATCTGCGTTCATCTGCGGCTAAAGCTGTCTTGCTACTGCCCGCCCCCGTGCAGCGCCTGCTTGGCGAACTCGCCCGACGGGTTCAAGGTGTATTTCCAATCGCTGATGAGCGTCGGCCCCCATTCCGGGTCGAAGCACCACACGATCCAACTGATGCCCTTGCCTTCGAGGTACTTGATGATCGCCGGTCCGTAAGGCGACTGCGGCGGGAAGCCGCCGAACTCGGTCGCGACGACGGGATACTTCTCGGCGGCGAAGCCGAAATCCTCCTCCCATCGCCCTTCCCACGGCTGCGGCCGCTTCTGAGCATAAGGATGGACCGAGTAGCCGATCCCCTCCGCGGCCAGCGGGCTCAGGCGTAGCGGCGTCAGATCGTACGCCCAGTCGAAGCCCGCCACCAGCGGAATCGCCTGCGCTTTGTTGGCGCGGATCATCGTGATCAGGTCTTCGTTGATCTTCTTCCACTCGGCCCAGGAAACCGGGCCCGCCCGCTCGAAGAGCGTGGACGGCTCGTTGAACAGCTCGAAAAACGCCACCGTGTTGTGGCCGGCATAGTGGCGTGCCATGGTGCGCCAGAACGTGAAAGTCTCCTGCTCGGAAGTATCGTACATCGGGCTCTCAAACAGACCCCTGGGCAAGTTGCCGATGGAGTGCCAGTCCAGGTCGATATACATCTCCAGTTCCGTGCACCAATCCACCGCCTGATCGAGCAATTTGAGATACTCCGCCGGTGTCCGCTCCCGCCACGCCACCGGATGCACGGGGATGCGAACCACGCGCGCGCCCATTTCTTTCACCTTGACGAAATGCTCCCGGTTCCAGTGGCCGTCCATATCGAGCTTGTCCGGGTCGGCGATGGCTAGGCCGCGGAACAGCACGGTGTTGCCCTGCGGGTCGACGAACTTGTTCCCCTTGACCGAGATCAGCGGCATCTTCTTGGCGTCGGTGGTGTAGGGGCGCAGGCCGGCGGGCCGGTCGGTCCACCAGGGGTGCGTTCGCTTCTCCGGGGGAGCCGTCTGCGCGAGCGCCGCACTCGCGGCGGCGATCAACAACAAAGCGGGGACGATGTGAATGGGGATTCGTTGCATAAAGTCCTGGGTAACTTCACGGCTTCGCATCTTTGCGTAACAACAGATCGACTGCGGCTCCAACAAGGAAGAATAACCCGATCAGTCCGAGTTCAATGACCGGCAGGAACATGTAGCCCACTTGTTCGAGCGCCTTGGGATGATAGCCAGGCAAGAAGTGCCTCACCGGGATGTAGAGATTAACCGCAAGGACGAGCGCGAACGCGGCCAACAAGGCGTATCTTTGAGCCGACGGGCGCTGAGGGATTCGGACCATCGCCATGACAGCGAAGGGGAGCGAGTAGCACACCAGCAGGCCACAACAGAATGGCTCAAAGCAGTAGTGAAGGTCGCTTACCACCAACGCGCAACCCAAGAGCCACAGCACGATGACGCTTTTCCTCACGGGAACCTCTATTTTGCCAGAGAAACTCCGCATCGCGGGTGACGACCGCTCCGTGACGCTCGCGGCTCGGTTGGCACAGGGCGCAGGGAGCAGTATGCTGAAGATCGTGCGCACCCCCCAATCCACTACTGTTCGACGCATCGCAACCGCCGCTCTCGTCGCGGCCCTCAGCCTGTCTGCACAGTTCACGCCGCCTCCCAAGCCCCCGGCCGGGCCCTGGATGGACCAGAGCCTCTCGCCCGACCAGCGCGCCGACCTCGTGATTTCCCAGATGACCCTCGACGAGAAGATTCAGCTCGTCCACGGCGCCGGCTTTCCCTTCTTCGGTCCTTCCGATCCTTCCACGGTCCGCTCTAACGGCGGCGGCGGATTCGTTCCGGGCATTGAAAGGCTCGGGCTCCCGGACCTCAACATGAACGACTCGGCCGTTGGGTCCACCGGCGGCGCGCGCAAGGGACGCTACTCCACCGCGCTCCCGTCCACGCTCGCCCTGGCCTCGAGCTGGAACCGCAGCCTGGCCCAGGAATACGGAGCGCTGATTGGCCGCGAGCTGGCCGACCAGGGCTACAACGTCTCGCTCGGCGGCGGCGTCAACGTCACGCGCGAGGCGCGCAACGGCCGCAACTTCGAGTATCAGGGCGAGGACCCGATCCTGGCCGGCAACATGGTGGCGCAATGGATCGAGGGACTCCAGTCGCAGGGCATCATCGGCGACATCAAGCACTACGCAGTGAACGATCAGGAAACGGGCCGCTATTTCGCCAACGCGACCGTCGGCAAGCGCGCCATGCGCGAGACCGACCTGCTGGCCTTCGAAATCGGCGTCAAGCAGGGCAAACCCGGAATGGTGATGTGTTCCTACAACCTCATCAACGGCGTCTATGGCTGCGAGAACGACTACACGCTCAACCAGGTCCTCAAGAAGGAATGGGGCTTTGAAGGATGGGTCGTTTCCGACTGGTGGGCCACCCACAGCACCGCCAAAGCGGCGCTGGCCGGCCTGGACCAGCAGCAGCCCGGCGGAGAATTCTTTGGCGCGGCATTGAAGAAGGCCGTCGAGGGCGGGGAAGTCCCCGTCGAGCGGCTCGACAACATGGTTCACCGCATCCTCCGCACCGAATTCGCCAGCGGTATCATCGATCACCCGCAGCCCTCCAAGGTGCCCGACATCGAGCGTGGCTTCCGCGTTGCGCAGCGCGTCGAGGAGGAAGGCGCCGTGCTGCTGAAAAACGCCGGCGGCCAACTGCCCCTGAACGCGGCCGCGCTGAAATCGATCCTGGTGATCGGAGGGCATGCGGACGTGGGCGTGCTCTCGGGCGGCGGCTCGGCGCAGGTCGATCCAGCCGGCGGCAACGCCTATGTGCCCCCAGGCGCGAAGAACGACCTGCTTTCGCTCTTCCGCCGGCCCGTTTGGCATCCCTCGCGCCCGCTCGAGGCCATCCGCAATCTGGCTCCGAATGTCAAGGTCACTTACGATGCCGGGACCAACGCGGATAGCGCCGCCGCCGCTGCCAAAACAGCCGGTGCCGTCATTGTTTTTGTCGCCCAACACACGCACGAAGGCAGCGACGTTCCCTCGCTCGCGCTGCCGGACAACCAGGACCAACTGGTAGCGAAAGTGGCCGCAGCGAATCCGCATACCATCGTCGTGGTCGAGAGCGGCGGCCCGGTAGCCATGCCGTGGGCCGCCAGAGTCAGCGCCATCCTGGAAGCGTGGTACCCGGGCATCCGCGGCGGCCAGGCCATCGCGAGCCTGCTGTTCGGGAAAGCGAACCCGTCCGGTAAACTCGCCGTCACGTTCCCCGCCGCCGATGCCGATCTTCCGCATCCCAAGCTGCCCGTGCCTCCGGGAGGGCTCCCAGGCCCGCTCGAAGGGTTGTTCCGGCCCAGTCCTCCGTTCCCTGTGCCATACGACGAGGGCTTGAAGGTCGGCTACAAGTGGTTCGACGCCGAGCATAAGACGCCGCTGTTCCCCTTCGGCTTTGGCCTCTCGTACACGAGTTACTCGTACTCCCATCTCAAGGCCACGGGAGGCCGCGCGCCGTCGGTAAGCTTCGTCGTTCGCAACACCGGGAAGCGCGCCGGCGCGGAGATCGCCCAGGTCTACGTAGCCTTTCCCGAAAAAGCCGGCGAGCCGCCCAAGCGGCTGGTCGCGTGGGAGAAGGTGCAGCTAGCGCCCGGCCAAAGCAAGACCGTCACGCTCACCATCGATCCGCTGTACCTCTCGGTCTTCAACGCGGACGAAGACCGCTGGGAGATCGTCCCCGGCGAATACCGCCTGCTGGCCGGCCCGTCCTCGGCCGACCTGCCCCTAGCGGCGACCGTGTCCCTGTAGGACAAGCTTCAGCTTGTCCGGGCCGTTCTTCTTTTCAATCCGCGTTCATCTGCGTTCATCTGCGGCTAATACTCTCTTGGCCTTCTTGCTCGATCGCGGCAGTTTCGGGCAATCGTATCCCGAACACCGGCGGCCCCCGAGTTGCCTCCCGCGCTCGCGCAGCCGCACAATGGAGATAGCGGAGGCTGCAAGGGATGCCAGTTCCAACCGAACTGAAAACCGCGCTCGCCGCAGCGCGTGCCAACACCGATGCCTTGTTCGGCGTGGTCCGCCCGGGCTCGCTCTATGAGCGCCCCATCGCCGAGCGCCACCGCATCGTCTTCTACATCGGCCACCTGGAGGCCTTCGACTGGAACCTCCTGCGCGAACCGCTCGGCCTGGAAGCGTTCCATCCGTTGCTCGACAAGCTGTTCGCCTTCGGCATCGACCCGCCGGTAGGCCAGATGCCGCAGGACAAGCCCTCCGACTGGCCCCTGATCGGCGAGACCCGCGCCTACAATCAGCGCGTCCGCGAGCGCATAGACCCCGAGCTCGAGCGCGCCCCCGCCCAGTTGCTGCACGTGGCCATCGAGCACCGCCTGATGCACGCCGAGACCTTCGCCTACATGCTCCACAACCTGCCGCCCGGCGCCAAGACCGCTCCGCCCGCCTCTCCCGGGCCTTCCGGCGATCCGCCCGCCGTCCGCATGATCGAGATTCCCGCCGGCGTCGCCACGCTCGGCCGGCCCTCCGGAAACGGCTTCGGCTGGGACAACGAGTTCCACGAGTGCGCCGTCCCCACGCCCGCCTTCGCCATCTCGAAATACAAGGTCACCAACGGCGAGTATTTGGCCTTCGTGCGCAGCGGAGCCGCCCCGCCGCACTTCTGGAGTCTGCGCAAGGGCGCCTGGCACTATCGCGGCATGTTCGGCGAGGCGCCGCTCGCGCTCGCCGCCCCGGTCTGGGTCACCGAGCGCGAGGCCGAAGCCTATGCCCGCTGGGCCGGCAAGTCGCTGCCCACCGAAGCGCAGTTTCACCGCGCCGCATTCGCCACCCCGGAAGGCGGCGAGCGGCCGTACCCTTGGGGAGACGAGCCGCCCGGCCCGGGCCGCGGCAACTTCGACTTCGCCTCCTGGGATCCGGCGCCCGTCACCGCCACGCCCGGCGGCGATAGCGCCTTCGGCCTCTCCCAACTCATCGGCAACGGCTGGGAATGGACCTCGACCCCGTTCGCGCCGTTTCCCGGCTTCGAGCCGTTCCCCTTCTACCCCGGCTATTCCGCCAACTTCTTCGATGGCGCGCACTACGTCATCAAGGGCGGCTCGCCGCGCACCGCCGCGGCCCTGCTGCGCCGCTCCTTCCGCAACTGGTTCCGGCCCGACTACCCCTACGTCTACGCCGGCTTCCGTCTGGTGGAGAACTGAGTGGGCGCCGCCGCCCTCGATCGCGCCGCCTCTGCGTTCGCGCTCGATGTGCGCGCCGGCCTCACGCGCCCGGGCCAGAAGGAACTGCCTTCGGTCTATCTCTACGATGCGCTCGGCTCGGCGCTCTTCGAGGCCATCACGCTGCTTCCGGAATACGGCCTGACGCGCGCCGACGAGCGCATTCTGCGAAGCCACGCCGGCGCGATTGTCGAACAGCTCCCCGTGCCCCTGGTGGTCACCGAGCTGGGCTCCGGCAGCGGCCGCAAGACGCGCTGGATTCTGGAGGCGCTGGCCCGCGGCGGCCCGGTCACCTATTACCCCATCGATATCTCGGCGGCGGCGCTGGCCCGCTGCAAGCTCGAGCTGGCCGAGATCGGCTCGATCGGCGTGGTGGGCCTCGAGCAGCCCTATCTCGAAGGACTGGCCGAAGTGGCCGCCCGCCGCTCTGCGGGTGAAGCTCTGCTGGTGCTGTTCCTCGGCAGCACCATCGGCAACTTCGAGCGCGCCGCCGCCGAGGAGTTCCTGCGCGCCATCCGCCGCTCGCTTTGTCCCGGCGACGGGCTGCTGCTCGGCACGGACCTGGTGAAGCCGCCTGCCCGCCTGATCGCGGCTTACGACGATCCCACCGGCGTGACCGCGGCCTTCAACCTCAACCTGCTCGCGCGCATCAACCGCGAGCTGGGCGGCAACTTCGCGCTGCGGCATTTCGCCCACCAGGCCCGCTACGACGAGACGCGCCAGCGCATCGAAATGCACCTGGTCTCGGCGCGCCGCCAGGCGGTCTCGATTCCCGCCGCCGGCATCGCGGTGACTTTCGAGAAAGGCGAGACGATCTGGACCGAAGCCTGCCACAAATTCCGCCTCGGCGAGATCGAAGCCATGGCCGCCCGCTGCGGCTTCCGGTCCCAGGCGCAGTGGGTGGATCCGCAGTGGCCGTTCGCCGAGAGCCTCTGGATCGCGGGGTGAGGCGAGCGACTAAGAATTTGGGCCACAGATGAACGCAGATGAACGCGGATAGGAACCGCTTTAGACGAACAACTGATGCACCGCGTTCAGCGTTGCTAAGCCGACTTCCCGTTCCTAACCCGCCGGTGACTTCCTCGAACGCCGTTTCCAAGGAGCCGACCGTGAGCATTCTCGGCGGGGAGCCGTAAAACTGCCCACAGCCTCAAACTGATTGAATCGAGCGCACGGTCCTGTTATGCTCGGCATCATGGAAGGGGAGATTCATCCAATCGAAGAGGCAGACCCCGGTTTGCAACGTGTTCTACGCGCGCACGACGCAGTATTCTGGCGCTTGGTAGG
>Ga0116126_1000198_pt1 | contig 50087 bp, 45 predicted proteins | sample June2015DPH_16_5_FD_89730 | JGI IMG/M metagenome (GOLD analysis project Ga0116126, IMG submission 89730) | Peatland microbial communities from SPRUCE experiment site at the Marcell Experimental Forest, Minnesota, USA - June2015DPH_16_40 | ecosystem: Environmental > Terrestrial > Soil > Wetlands...
AATACAGCCGCAATGGCCAAACACGAGACTAACCTTCCTTTTTTCATTCCGGGCTCTCCTCCTTTTGTTTTTGCCTTGCCAGCTAAATGTCACAAAACAGCTTGTCAACCAAAGTACACGAAGAAAAATCCAATCGAGCCAGCACGCATTCTAGTGAAATTTTTCCCTTAACGCAAGCAAATTTGTAACGACGGCAAATTCGTCGACAGCAGTTCTGGAGAGCGGAAAACGGATATGCAATGGAAGCGTGAAACACCAAAAGCTTGCCGTTATGAGGCCGAGAGGCGCCGGCACACGGACACGGCGATATACGATTGCACGACACGGCAAAATGATTAAAGTCAACTCGGATCGTTGCGAAGCCATTTGCGCCGCTTTGGCCGCTTTATCGCAAATTACCGAGCCACGCGGAGGGCCATCATGCAATTTCAGAAGCTCTATTTTAAGAACCCGGATGGAAAACGGCTCGCCGCTCGCCTGGATCTGCCGCTCGACGAGAAGCCAACCGCTTTTGCCGTCTTTGCCCATTGTTTCACCTGCACCAAGAACTTCAATGCCGTCGTGAACATTAACCGGGCGCTGGCGCTCCATGGGATAGCAGTGCTGAGGTTCGATTTTACAGGCCTTGGTGAAAGTGAGGGGGATTTTTCCGAAACAAGTTTCTCGACCAACGTGGCAGACCTCATTGCGGCTGCCCACTTTTTAGAAGACGCCTATGAGCCCCCCAGGCTCCTTATCGGTCATTCGCTCGGCGGGGCGGCAGTGATTCAGGCTGCCCAGGGGATACCTTCGGCCGAGGCGGTTGCCACTATTGCCGCGCCCGCCGACCTCAAGGGTCTGCTCAGCAGCATCGATGGCCCCCCGCTTGAGGAACTCGAAAAAGACGGCGAGACTAAAATCAATATTTCCGGCAGAGACTTCAAGATAAAGACGCAGTTTCTGAACGATCTGAAGCAGGACAACATGGCGGAGGCGATAGGCGCGCTTAGAAGACCCCTTTTGATCTTCCATTCTCCCACAGACCGGATCGTATCGATTGATCAGGCTGCGAAGATCTTTACTGCGGCGCGGCATCCGAAGAGTTTCATTTCGCTCGACAAAGCCGATCACCTGCTCTCCAACCGCGAAGATTCCCTCTACGTCGGCTCGGTGCTTGCGGCCTGGGCATCTAAATATCTAAAGATTTCAGAGAGAAAATATATTCAACCTGAACTATCCGATAACCGAATCATAGCCCGTACGGGCATGACCGGCTTTCGGACTGAGATTGTCGCCGGCGGACACAGCCTGGTCGCCGATGAACCGATCTCGGCGGGAGGGGCCAATAGCGGGCCGACTCCCTACGACCTGCTGGTATCGGCCCTTGGCGCCTGCACTGGGATGACCCTCAGAATGTATGCGGACCGCAAGAAACTGCCTTTGGACTCCATTATCGTAAGACTAAAGCACGATAAAATCCATGCTGAAGACTGCCAGGATTGCGAAGACCCGAGGAGCAAAATAGATTTCATTGAAAGGGAGATCGAGCTGAATGGGGACCTTGACCAGCCCACTCGGCAGAAAATCCTCGAGATCGCCAACCGGTGTCCGGTTCACAAGACGCTCGAATCACGGAGCCGGATCTCCTCAAAACTGAAAGGATAACATCGCGGAGCGGGAAGATTGCTGACAACTCATCACGACGCCACGGCGTGATTAATTTATAAACAGAGAGTATAAAAGGGGAGAATCTCATGAAATTACCTCTGGAAATCAGCGCACGCGACGTGCGCATCAACGGTGAAACCGAAGATCTCATTCGGGACAAAGCTTTAAAACTAGACAGGTTCTACGACCAGATAATAGGGTGCCGGGTGAAAGTGGATGTGCCTCACCGCAGCCAGCGAAGTGGAATAATGTATAACGTCAGGATCGATATAACCGTGCCTGGCGGTGAGCTGATTGTGAAAAGAGAACCTGACGAAGATCTCCATGTGGCGATAGTGAATTCGTTTGAAACCGCCCAGCGACGTGTAAAGGAGTACGCGGACAGGCAAAGGGGTGAGGTAAAGACTCACTTTGAGAAGCCGGTGGCAAGGGTGCTCAGGATATTTACGGAGCAAGGCTACGGATTTCTCATGACACATGAGGGACGTGAGGTTTACTTTCATAAGAACGCCGTCCTCGACGGCAAATTCGAAGTACTCAACGTCGGGACGGAGGTAACCTTTATTGAGCGATCAGGTGACAAGGGGTCGCAGGCAAGCTCTGTTTCCGTGGTCTGAGGGGCCTGCGGCACGATCGGGAAAGAATGCATGCGGGAGGCGGGGATCGACCCGCCTCTTCGATTTTGCTCGCAAAATTGGAATGGGCCAATTGGTGAATCGCGAATCGCACCACTACACTTAAAAAAAAGGTAAACCGGAGAGAAAAATGCTTTGGGGCATGGTGGACATCATTATTGTCTTGCTGCTCATACTGACTAACGGTCTTTTTGCAATGTCGGAGCTTGCCGTGATCTCGTCGAGCAAAACGCGGCTGTTAAGACACGCTGAGGAGGGAAGTTCGAAAGCTCGCGTGGCCCTGGACCTGGCCGAGAACCCAAATCGATTTCTGGCGACCGTACAGATCGCAATAACGCTCATCGGCGTTCTAAGCGGGGCTTTCGGCGGGGCAAGCCTTGCCGGACATCTGGCTGCAACGCTCTCGTCTATCCCATACATCGGGCGCTACAGCGACTCGATAGCCTTGGCGCTGGTTGTCGGGCTTATCACCTACTTCTCGCTGCTGGCCGAACTTATCCCGAAAAGGATCGCCGTATCCACCCCCGAGCGCATTGCTTCGGCGGTTGCAAAACCGATGGCAAGACTCGCCGCCATAACCTCACCCATTATCCATGTACTGAGCTTCTCGACCGATACCGTGCTGCGCTTTTTCAGGTTCAGGTTGGCAAAGAAGGCGCCTGTGACAGAGGAAGAAATCCGCATGCTCATAGGGCAGGCCACCACTGCCGGGGTATTCGAAGAAGCCGAGCACGATATCGTGGAAAGGGTCTTCCGGCTTGGAGACCGCCGTGTCGGGGTGATGATGACTCCGCGCAACAAGGTCTTGTGGCTGGATATAAACGAGTCACCGGACAAGACGAGACGGAAAATCGCCAAAAGCCCCTACTCCTGGTTTCCCATCGGCCAGAAGGCGGGACATATACAGGGGGTAGTCCATGTTCGCGACATCGCTGCGAACTGCCTGAGCGGCAAGCCCCTTGATCTCAGGGCCTTAATGCATAAGCCCCTTTTCGTCCATGAGAGCACGCAAGCCCTGAAAGTGCTGGAGAACTTCCGGCAATCAGGCCAGCAAATGGCGATTGTGGTCGACGAATATGGTACAATCGAGGGAATTATAACGCTCACCGATATTTTGGAGGCCATAGTCGGCGACATTGCTTTGCCGGAAGTGCCGGAGGAGCCTCCAATTATTCAGCGAGAAGAAGGCGTGTGGCTGGTGAGAGGGATGCTGCCCATTGATGAATTGAAAGCCTTTTTCCACATCCGCAAACTGCCCGGTGAGCGGCAGAGGCGCTTTCAGACCCTTGGGGGCTTTACAATGGCTCACCTCAAGAGGGTGCCCGCTGTCTCAGACCTCTTCGAGTGTTGCGGGTACAGCTTTGAAATAGTCGAAATGGAGGGCCGCAGGGTCCGAAAGGTCCTCATAAAAAAGATCGGTGAATAACCGGTGAATAGTTGATTCAATGCGTAAAAAACAGTTCACCGATTCACACTGGATCGTGTCAGCGGCAGGCTCTATTCGCCTGTTAGCCCGCGTATTTTACCCGGCTTTACAAAACCGCATAATCGTTCTAAATTCTGATTCAGCTAAACTCACAGCTTCAGGACGGGGTCGAACCGATGCTCCAGCTCTACAACACAATGACTCGACAAAAAGAACCCTTTCGGCCGGAAAACGGCCGGGCGCGGGGAGTGGTCAGGATGTTCAGTTGTGGACCCTCGATTTATAGCCCGCCTCACATTGGAAATTATCGCACGTTCATCTGGGAGGATTTACTTCAACGATATCTGGAGTACCAGGGATATGAAGTCAAGCGAGTCATAAACTTAACGGATATTGAAGACAAGGCCGTCGAGGAAGCACAAGAGCACGGCCTGCCGGTCGGAGAACTTACAGGCGCCATAGCCGGGCGCTTTATTGAGGAAGCCCGCCTGCTGAGGATAAAATTGCCCGAGCGGATTCCCCGCTCATCCACCAGCGTCCAACAGGCCGTTTACCTGATCCGCAAGTTGATCGAGAAAGGTTATGCCTACCGTTACAAATCCGACATCTTCTTCGATCCTCTCAAATTCAAGGATTTCGGCAAACTGTTTCGGCTGGACATGAGCAAATGGCCCAAGACCAGGAAACGGTTCAAGCGGGACACCTATCCGGGGCTCAGATGGAACCTTGGCGATTTCATCCTCTGGCACGGGTGCGAGGCAGGCGATGAGGTTTGCTGGGACACTGAGATAGGCAGGGGGAGGCCTTCCTGGAACGTGCAGGACCCAGCCATGATTTCTGAAACCCTGGGCTATTGCCTGGACATATTCTGCGGAGGCATAGACAACCTCTACAGGCACCACGATTACAATATCGCCGTTATGGAATCGGTGTCTGGTAAAGAACTGGCGCGCTACTGGCTGCATGGCCAGCATGTTCTGGTGGACGCAAAGAAAATGTCGAAAAGCCTCCACAATATAGTTTATCCTGGCAATCTCATCGAGCAGGGTTTTTCCTGGGAGCAAATCCGTTTTTACCTTCTGTCGAGGCAATACCGCAAAAAGCTCAACCTGAGCATGGATGGAGTTCGCGCGGCAAGTTCGAAGCTGGATGCACTGAGAGCAATGACGCGAGATCTGTCCATCCCAGGGGAGAAAACTGAGCGGATCATAGACAACGAAACTGTAAGCAGCCTCACAGAGGATCTCACGGCTTCATTCGATGCAGGAATGAACGACGATCTGGACACGCCTTCAGCCTTAGAAGGCCTGTTCGGGGCAGTTCAACGGTTGCATTTCCTGCACAAAATCGGCAGAATCGGCACAGAGCAAACACGGACAATTGAGGAGAGACTACGGAAAGCAGATTCAGTGCTGCAGGTTTTATTTTGAGGTGAATCTAAATTGTTCGAAGCGTATTCAGCGCTTTTCTAATTGTATCGGCGAGGTTTGCTGCCATATAGGGCTTCATGACGAACTCGCTGATACCCATTTCCCGCGCCTGTGTTTCATTAATAAGCTCGCTGTACCCGGTGCACAGGATGATCGGCATGCCTGGCCGAAGGGCGATAATTTCCCTGGCGAGTTCTTCGCCCCTTAGACCAGGCATGGTCATGTCCGTAATGACAAGATCGAACCCCTGAGGATCGGTTCGGAAAGTCTCCAGGGCTTCGAAGCTGTTGGTTTTAGTAATTACCTTGTAGCCTAGAGACCCCAACAGTTCCTGTCCCAACTCCGCCAAAATTGCTTCGTCGTCAACAAAGAGTATTCGTTCGGCGCCGACACAAAGAGATTCTCTTGCCTCCGTTCCGGTTGGTATCTGTTTCTCCATACTTCGAAGAAACACATTGAAGGTGGTTCCTTTACCCGGCGTGCTCTCTGCAATTATCGCTCCGCCATACGCCCTGACGATCCCCCGGACCACCGAAAGCCCCAGTCCCGTGCCCTCACCGGTCATCTTAGTGGTGAAGTAGGGATCAAAAATTTTTTCCATGACCGCAGGCTCAATGCCATGGCCCGTATCGCTTACTGCGAGGCACACGTACCGCCCCGGTTTAAGGTCCGGGTGCGGGGAGTTCCGGCAGCCATCAACGGCCGAATAAGACAATCTGATGAGCAAAACGCCGCCGGAGCCTCGCATGGCATAGGCCGCGTTAGTGCAAAGATTAATTAGCACCTGGTGTATTTCGGTTGGATCGGCAAAAATCACTCCATCTTCCGGACTCAATGAAATCTCCTCGCGAATTTCGATGGTAGTAGGCAGAGAAGGGCGTAACAGTTTTAACGCTTCTCTCACAATGGAGACGATGGGTACAGGTTGACGCCTTTGTTCCGTCTGGCGGCTGAAGGCGAGGATCCGCTTGACGAGGTCCGCTGCACGGGCGCTTGCTTGCAACACCTGGTCCAGATTGCGGTGTACCGGGTCTGCCTCTTCCAGCGTGAATCTGGCTATTTCCGCATGGCCGACTATGGCAGTCAGAATGTTGTTGAAGTCATGCGCGATCCCCCCGGCCAGAGTGCCGATGGCTTCCATCTTCTGCGATTGGCGAAGGTCCATTTCAAGCTTAACCTGGCGGGTAATATCCCGGTAGATGCTTACATAGTTGATGATAGCCCCGGACTGGTTCCGAACGGGAGATGCCGTGACCTCCGTTTCGTACAACGAGCCGTCCTTTTTCTTGTTAGTAAGACGTCCCGACCAAACATGGCCTTCGGTGAGCGTTTTCCGGATATCCCTGTAGAAGGCCCGGTCATGTTTATCGCTCTTAAGGATTCGCAAATGCTCACCGATAGCCTCCGTGTCCTCATAGCCCGTCATAGTCGTAAAAGCCGGATTGACATAGTCGATGATCCAATTTGTATCGGTTATAATAATGCCTTCCGCAGCCTGTTCGATCACTGTCGCCATTCGCATGCGCTCTTCTTCAGCCCGTTTGCGCTCGGTGATATCACGAAATATTCCTTCGACTCCGAGGATGTTTCCCTGATCGTCCTTGCGGTATGTGCTTGTGACCGAACCAGAAAGCGGCGAGCCGTCTTTTTTCTTGAGGGTTATCTCACGGTCTCTGACCACGCCATCTTTCCATATGGAGCGCATGAATTCTTCGCGCTCATCAGGATGCATCCAAAAGTTCTCCACCGGCTTGCCCTGCAGCTCGTCAATAGAGTCGTATCCCAGGACCCTGGCCGCCGAAGGACTGGCCATTACGATCACGCCGCGTTTGTCCGTCCGGTAGAAAACGTCCCCCATATTCTCAATCACGCTGCGGTAACGCTCTTCACTCTTCCGCAACGCCTCCTCCCCCCGCTTGCGCTCTGTAATGTCCTCGTAAGTTCCCAGGACCCCGATTATCTGGCCGTCCCGGTCAAACATGGGCACCTTGCTGGTAATCAGCCAAGCCTGAGAGCCATCGGGCCTGATTTGCGGTTCTTCATAGTTTATCTTGGGCCTGCCGCTCTCTATCACCTCACGATCATCGGCGCGATAGAGGTCGGCAGTTGCTGCCGAAGCGTGCTCATAATCGGTCTTGCCCACAAGCTCACCCTGTTCCTCATAGCCGCAATCGAGGACGAAGGCTTTGTTGCAGCCAACAAAGACCGAATTTCGATCCTTCCAAAAAACCCGCTGTGGAATATTGTCAAGGACCGATTGGAGCATCTGGCGGGAATTGAACAGCTCGTCGCGCGCCCGCTTCAGTTCGGTAATATCATTTCCCACACCAAGGACTTCCACAATCCGCCCATTTTCATCCCGAACCGGCTTGTTGGTCCAAGCGATCCAAACCCTCTCGCCGTTGCGGCGCATGTTCTCGCTGACATTTACTGCGTATCGGCCAGGGTCACGTCCGATGTCTTCGATCATCCGCTTGAGGTCCCGGCCGGTCGTCGATTCAACGGGAGGAACGATAGTTCCCACTAAATTCTTTCCGAGTATCTCCTGCTCGCTGTAGCCGAAAAAGCGCTGCGCGAACTCGTTGAAAAAAGTCACTCTGCCCCTGCTGTCCCGCCGCAGGATAATGCTGTTGGCATTTTCAACCAGCTCGCGGTATTTCCCCTCGCTGCGCCTTAATGCTTCTTCTGCCTCTTTTCGTTGGGTGACATCGCGGATGGATTCGACGGCGCCCGTCCGCACGCCCTGTGCATTGAACAGCGGGGCCGCCGCTGAGAAGATGTAGCCCCCTTTGCCTCCGTACAGACACGGGGCATACGTTTCAGCAGATAAATTGTTGCCTTTCCTTTTTACGTGCCGGAATTTTGCCTCAAGCTCGCTGTCGCTCATATCGAGCAGGTCCGCAGGATGGGGCCGCCTCTCGCCGTAGAATGGAACTGCATAGGTATAATCCCCTTTGCCTATCATATCCTCTTTGGGCACCCCGGTCATCTCTTCGATAGCGCGATTCCAACTCAGCACCTTACCATCAACGCCGATTACGAAGGTTGGATCCGGGAGAAATTCAATGACGCCATTAAGTTGCAGCTTTATGGCATTCAATGTCTCATTTTCATATATCTCCATCGCAAGACTCTTTCCCACGGGAAAACGGTCAATGCCGCGCAATAATTATGTGTTGTTTGCGCAGGAGGCTCCTACTCGGGCAAAAGGAGTATCCCGCGCTATTATTCCGCCATTGCCTGCAATGACAGGCAATACGGCTTCCAGCCAAGCGCTCATCATCTCCAAAGCCGTTTCAGTGAATGGTGAATCAAAACGCATATCCATCCAACGGCCTCCATGTTCTAGCAAATCGGTCAATCGCCGGGAAATAATAATGCATTTTTGCAGGGAGCTTCCTCCAGATCAATTTAGGTCTTGTCGCTCATTTCCAGGTGTTTCCAGCTCCATTGAACTGCGCAGGGTTTAATCATATCCACACAACTTGTTGTGAACGCCTATATTAGAAGCTCGCTTGTCCCCTCAATCAAAGGTGGTTACTTTAAAGCCAGGTTCAAACCTCAATCAGGTAAAACGTCAAATTGCTTTAGCAATTTGCAGGCAGCGGGTCTTGGCGCGAAATGTTCCTTATGCCTTAGTCGCTTTGATTTGTGTGGAGGAGAAAAATTGAAGGCCACCGTTTTCTACGCACCCGGAGATTTGCGTGTCGTGCAGGTACCGGACCCGAAGATCCTCGAGCCGACCGACGCGATCGTACGTGTTACGCACGCATGCATCTGCGGCTCAGACTTGTGGTACTACCGGGGTCTTACTCCTTTTAGGCCGGGCTGGCGATTGGGCCACGAATTCATGGGCATCGTCGAGGAAGTCGGTCCTGAGGTTCACACGCTGAGAAAAGGAGATAGAGTCCTGGCGCCGTTCGCTTTCTCCGACGGAACTTGCGAATTCTGCCAAAAAGGATTGCAGACCTCGTGCGTTCGCGGCGGGTTTTGGGGCATGAGCAATGATGGGGGGCAAGCTGAGATGGTACGCAGCCCCTTTGCCGACGGCACGCTCCTCGAGCTGCCCCGAGATCTTTCAATGAATGGCGTTTCGGAAAGCGCGCTCCTCAAGGCCATACTGCCCCTTACCGACGTGATGGGTACCGGACACCATGCGGCGGTTTCTGCAGGGGTTAGCCAGGGAGCAACCGTCGCGGTTGTTGGTGACGGCGCGGTCGGTCTGTGCGGAGTTCTGGCGGCAAAAAGACTTGGCGCCGGGCGCATTATTATGCTGGGACATCAGGAAAGACGTCTGGAGCTGGCCGAAAGTTTCGGGGCTGCCGATATCATTGCAAGCCGAGGCGAGGCCGCCATCTCTCAAGTTATAAAGATGACCGGGGGAGGCGCCGATTCAGTACTTGAGTGCGTCGGAACCACCGATGCGCTGAATACGGCGATCGGGATCTGCCGTCCCGGCTGCACGGTCGGCTATGTTGGGGTGCCGCATTACGGCAATGTCATCATCAACTTCGAGCGGATGTTTCGCCAGAACATCAATCTGAATGGGGGCGTAGCCCCTGTGCGGGCTTACATCCCCGCACTGCTCGCAGACGTTTTGGCCGGTCGGCTCGATCCCTCTCCGGTCCTGGATTTGACCCTCTGTCTCGATGAGGTGCCCGAAGGCTACAAGGCAATGGATACCAGGACGGCAATAAAGGCGATGGTGATAGTTTAGGGATTGGAGGACATATTTCTTTGAATCCCGGCCTATCCGCCATTTCCGGCTCGCGTACCGCCTGGCGCTACTCAGGGAAGTGGAAAAGCCGCAACATCTCAAGCCTCCGGATCGTAGCGCAATGAAATCCTTGCAAGGATTGGTTCCGGTCGAGCTGATCAGCGATCGCCCTGTGCATAGGCTCAATGCTCTCCGACTTCTGGCAAAGCAAAAAGAAGTCCATAGAGCAGGAAAGTCCAAGAAATGCTGTCTCTTCGGGCGAATAATTCTCTGAAATCGCTGCCATGTCCAGGTCGTCGCCGAACAGGACGCCCCCGAAGCCGAGGCGTTCTCTCAACCACCTGTGGTTGATTTCATTTGATAGGGTCGCCGGGTAGAGGTTATCGACCGCCCGATAGACTGCATGCGAAGTCATCACACAGTTGACTCCGGCCCGAATGGCGGACCGAAACGGCATAAGATCCAAGTAGAAATCGTCCCCATTGTCGTAGGCGATTACAGGAGAAAAATGGTGCGGGTCCGATTCTGCGCGCCCAAGTCCAGGGAAATGCTTTGCTGTAGCCGAAATTCCATTTGCCTGAAGCGTTTCGATCCATATGGTTCCCAGATCAGATACTGTTGCCGGACTAGAACCAAATGAGCGGGTCTCCATAAAATGTTGTTTTCCTTCGGAAACTATATCTAGAACGGGAGCGAAGTTTATCTGGATTCCGATCTCCCTGAGGTCGGCCGCACACGTTGCGGCCCATTGGGCGACAGCCTCGCGCCCTTGCTCAGCAAGAGACCTTGCCGAGGGAATCGAGCGGAAGTGGGGAGAAAGCCTCTGGACGCTCCCACCCTCCTGATCGATGGCAAAAAAAAGAGGGCGCTTCAGCTCTTCCATGGCAAGCGCCTGCGCGCTCGAAACAAGGGTCTTGAGTTGCTCGCGGCCCTCAATGTTTCTTTTGAAAAGGACGATACCGCCCGGACGGTATTCCCTGATAAGGTATTTTAGCTCCTCTTCGATCCCCACTCCTCTGAAGCCGATAAAAAGATGAATTCCGGGTTCACTCATATTCTATGCTCCTTATGGCGCGGCATGGTTGTTGACAACACTCCTAACTTCATCTGAGACCTGTTCTACCCCAGATGCCTGAGCGCCTCGGCTATTCGAAGGCGGCTGGCGCTCCAGATCGGCAGCAGCGACGACACGATTCCGATCCCGAAGCTAATAAGAGCGCAAAAGCAAAGCGTCTTCCAAAAGTGTATCTGGAAAACAGGCAGAAGCGATCCCGTGTTGCTGGAAAAAACGTTTGCCGCCGGGTAGGAAAGCGCCATTCCCACCGCCGCGCCAAGCATGGAAATAAACACCGATTCCCCGGCAATCAGCAGCCACAGATGTTTGCTCCCGAAGCCCATGGTCTTCAGGATCGCATACTCCGGGGTACGCTCGCGCGAGGTCATCGCCATGGTATTTACAAGTACAATGAGTATAACCCCTATAACCACATATGAGACGATCCGTACAGCTATTACGATCGACTCCGTCATGGCCAGGAACCCAGCCTGAAACGACTTTTCGGTCTCGGTCAGGGTCTCCGCCGAAGAGTTCTTGAAAAGATTGTCCACCGATTCCGAGATTTGCCCGGCATCGGCTGGATTTCGTACCTGAATCACGTACCAGCCCACCTTCCCGGCCCTCGCCGGGGTGTTCTTCTTCACTGTTTCGTCAAGATAATCCCAACGAAAGAAAAACAGCGTCTCGTCAGTTGATTTGGTCGCGCCATTGTATACTCCGCGCAGCACGAAACGCCATTCCCCGGGGTATATGTTTCCGGTCAGAGTAATCGTATCTCCCAGTTTCCATCCATATTGTTCTACGATTTTTCGCCCCGCGATGCACGCGTTTCGCTGCTTCCAGAACGCTGTCAGTTCGCCTCTGGAGACACGGAACTCCGAAAAGACGTCGAAATAATTCTCAGGTCCCACAGCCATTCTCGGGAAAAAATGGTGCTCGTCAATGTAAACCCCGCCGAACCAGTTGGCGTAGACGACCCGGTCAACTCCGGGGACCAGTTGTATCCTGGACCGGTAGTGCAGGGGGAGAGGGAAAATTAGAGAAACGGAATTGCGGGATACCAGCCGGTTTGGAGCGGCGGGGTTCACGCCAACATACCAGGCCTCGACAACCGTATCGAGCAGGCAGAAGGCGAGGATTGCCACCGCCATCCCGAAAATGGTGAGAGTGGTCCGCAGTCTTTGCCTGAATGTATTTCGTATGACGAGTTTAACAAATTGCATATAAACCTGATAAAACAGGTCTTAGCCAGTTTCTGTCCGGAACCTGCGAGTGTCTCATCCGGTGTTTCATGATGGACACCTGTTATTTCATATTACGGACTCGGACCTCGGTCTCCGGCTGGCCCTTCAGAAGCTCCTTCAGCTCGGAAATGTCCGTATTGCCGTAACGATATGGATAAAAAATCTTGGGCTTTATCACTTTCACTGCGTCGGCCGCCATCTCCAACGTCATTGCGTCCGGAAGCGCGACAGGAAGAAATGCAACGTCGATATCGCCCAGTTCGTCCATTTCCGGTATTTTCTCCGTGTCGCCCGCAATGTAGATACGCGTGTCCCCGAATGTAATTATGTAGCCGTTCCCCATACCCTTAAGGTGATAGGGAAAACCGGAGACACGCTTGTGGACGATATTATATGCGGGGACACCCTCGATCCTGACGCCCTGGACTATTTTAACGTCCTCGTTCTTCATTACTATGCCCTCTGTATATTTGGCTGCACACAGTTCGGTCAACACAACCAGCGTGTTCTCACTCCTAAGCTCCTCGATGGCCTTCAGGTCAAAATGATCCCTGTGTTCGCTCGTAAAAAGGATGATATCGGCCTTGGGCATTTTGGAAAAATCGGTCACCTCCCCACAGGGATCTATATAGATGTGCCTGCCGTGGAAATCCATTTCAAGCGATGCGTGTCCTAGAAAAGTGATCTGGAGCCGCCCTTCTGAGGTCGAGCACATGTCGGTCTCGAACCCGTCCGGCGCTGCTGCGGCTGTAAAGGACAATAACAAAATGCATGCCTGTAATATCAAAAATTTCGATATCCTGCTCATCAAGGCTCCTGAAAACATTAGATACCCATCAGGGCAAAACTATTGGCGCTCCGGTTTGTCGAACAGGCGCCGCTTTGTCCGAAGATAACCCGATACGTTTTGCATCACAACGAAAATCCTAGACGCCCGTTAAGGGAAACTATTCTCTTGCCGCGCTTCTCAGGTTGTGCAATTCTGGCCCCACGTTTAACTAGCGCCCGTCCGGTGTTCGGGACTGCACCAATAATGCACAGGTCCTCTTCGAGCAAAAACACCCGTGGGAGCTTTTGAAGGCGCATCGGGGGAGATAATTAATGTATCAATTCTCTTATTTGTTCCTCATCGGGCTCATAGCCGCCTTTGTGGCCGCAGGCTTAATATTCGACAGACTGAAACCGAAGAGCGGCGGAAAGCAACTGCCGCAATCCTGCATCGGCGCCATAAGGGTAACCGACCGGCAGGGCCGGGATATGCTGATCATCCGAAAAGAGGATGGCAGCTTCGAGATGCATGAAGAACAAGAGATTCGAAACCGGTGAGTGCAGTTTCCCGTTGACAATGGTGCGGCTGTCCTTAAATTAATGTGGATATAAGAATATTTATTTTACGCTACCCATTATCCGATCATAAAGCAGGAGGATGTTATGAACTGCCCGCAGCATATCAGGGAAACAGCAGATCCGGAAGCCCCCATACAGGCAAAAGAGCGCGAGGAACTCGAAGAGCTGGAAGCATTACTGGCCGGCCCCGAAGAAGACTACATCTCTTAGAGGCTTGCTTACGGACAAGCCCCAGGCATGGTTAAACTATCCCGGAATTTTTCAGTTCCTCAATTTTTGCTGCTGAGTAGCCGAGTTCTTCGAGAATTGGGAGTGTGTGTTCTCCGAGTTCTGGGGCATGGGATGTGAGACAACCCGGCGTAAGGGAAAACTTCGGCGCTATGCCGAGTTGCTTATAGGCGCCCCAGGATTCGTGTATGAGGTCAACTACCATTGCGCGGTCCTTTATCAGCTCGCTCTGCATTACCTCCTCAAAGTTTAGCACCGGTTCGCAGCAGCAGTTTGCGTCCTTGAAATGCTCGACCCATTGGGCCAGGCTCTTTTGCCGGAAAAATTCAGCGACGCTCTCAATCAACTCCTTCTGATGCGCTCCGGGTTCGAAATAGCGTGGAGTGTCCCACTGCGGGCGTCCTGCGGTTCGGCAAAAAGACTGCCAAAATTGGGGTTCAAGCGCACCCAGGCTCATGTGACGCCCGTCCATGGTCTGATAAATGTTGTAGCAGGCCAGCCCGTGATTTAACATGCCGTCTCCCGGCTCGGGAACTTTGCCGTCGGCAATGAATTTTCCCCACCGCATGCAGTTCCAGGCGAACGCGCCATCAGCCATCGAAATATCGACGAACTGACCTCTGCCAAGCCGCTCGCGAGCAAAAAGCGCGGCCATAATCGCAAAAGCGGCCAGAAGACCTCCGCCCCCCAGGTCCGCTATCTGGACACCGCTCATTGTCGGCGAGCCTTTGCCGCTGTGGGAAAGGACCCCTGTCAAGCCCAGGTAATTTACATCGTGGCCAGCTCTGTGTACCAGGACCCCGTCGGCGCCGTAGCCGCTTATTGCGCAATAAACCAGACGCGAGTTTATCCGCTCCAGGCTTTTGTAACCAAGTCCCAGTTTTGCCATAACCCCGGGGCGAAAACCTTCCAGAACGACATCGGCGCCAGCGGCCAGCTTCTCGAATATCCCCTTTGCTTCCGAGTTTTTGAGGTTAAGAGTCAGGGAGCGCTTGTTGCGGTTGAGCACAACGTGAAATCCGCTGTTTGCTCCGATTTTGGGCGGCCACGACCGAATGTAGTCACCCATTTGGGGGTTTTCCACCTTGATTACATCCGCACCCAGGTCCGCCATGAGCATGGAACAGAACGGTCCCGGCAAAAGCCGCGATAGGTCCAACACCTTTAATCCCGAAAGAGCGCCCTGCATAGACCCTCCTGAATGAGGAATTTATGAATTTGATAATTTGAGGGTTTAATGAGTCATAAAGTAAGACACAATCGAATCCACAAGCCCCCGGATTGTGTATTCAGCGGGCATAATAGAGGTCTTGAGTCCGAACTTCGCCGCTGTTTCAGCGGTTATCGGACCTATACAGGCAACTGCCATTCGCTCCTTGCAGCGATTGAGATCCTCGTTTGCGATCAAGGCGAAGAAGTTCGAAACGGTGGAAGAAGATGTGAATGTGAGGCAGTCTATCTCGCAATTGGTCAAAAGCGCCCGGATTTTAAGGGCGTCCTGCTCGGGAAGAACGGTTTGGTAGGCAGGGACGACGTCAACCTGCGCGCCACGTTCCCTTAGTTTTTCGGGCAAAAGTTCGCGCGCAGCCAGGGCCCGCGGCATGAGAAAGCGCTTTGCGTGCACGCTATGTTCGCAAAGGGAGTCCAGTATGGCTTCGGCGCGGTATTCGGATGGAACCAGGTCCGGGCGCAGCACGACCGATTCGAGAGCTTGGGCTGTCTTGGGTCCGATTGCGGCGAGCCGAATGGACTTGAGGTCTCGAGCGTCTTTGCCAGCCGCGAGCAACCTTTCGATAAAGAATTTTACGCCGTTTACGCTTGTGAAAATCGCCCAGTCGTATTGCGATAGATTCCGGATCGCGCCGTCCAGTGGGTCCCATGAGGGTGGAGGAGCTATGGAGATGGTCGGAAACTCGATGCATTTGGCCCCGAGTTCTTCCAGTTCCGCCCTGAAATCGCTGGCCTGCTCTCTTGCCCGGGTAATCACGATCTTTCGTCCGAACAGGGGCCGGCGCTCGAACCAGTTCAGCTCGTCGCGGCACGTGACGACTTCTCCGACAACAATCATTGCAGGCGGCTGCATGTTGGCTTCTTTGATCTTGTGCACGATATCGGAAAGGGTGCCGGTGACTGTTTGCTGCATCGGCGTGGTGCCCCAGCGAATCACCGCTACAGGGGTGCCGGCCGGCCGGCCGTATTGGACGAGATTCCGGCAGATTTCAGGCAGGCTCTTAACGCCCATGAAAAAAACCAGCGTTCCCGCTCCAGTCGAAATCTTGTCCCATGCTATTTTGGATTTATTCTCGTCTTTGTCCGATCTCTCATGCCCCGTAATGAAGGCGATGGTCGCCGTAAAATCCCGGTGTGAAAGCGGTATGCCAGCATAGGCCGGAACTGCGGCAGCAGCGGAAATCCCAGGTACGGCTTCGAACGCAATACCGTTTTTGACCAGCGCCTGTGCCTCCTCGCCGCCTCGGCCGAAAACGAAAGGGTCCCCGCCTTTGAGCCGCACGACCACCTTCTCGCGTCCCTTTTCGACCAGCAGGGCGTTTATTGCCTCCTGCCCCAGGGTATGATCGCCGCCTCTTTTACCAACGTAGATGCGCTCGGCGCCTGGCGGGGCAAATTTGAGCAATTCCTCATTGGCCAGGTAATCGAAAATGACCACTTCAGCCTTCTCGAGGACTTCCTTGCCTCTGATCGTAAGAAGACCGGGGTCTCCCGGTCCTGCTCCTACGAGATAGACTTTGCCTTTTCTCACCAGATCATACCCCGCCAGGTTCGGCTGCAGCCGAACTATAAACCTCATCGAGAATTTTCTTTGCACCAAGATCTAGCAATTCCACGGCAACTCTTTTCCCAAGCGCTTCTGCATCTTGCAGGGGTGCAGCGCCTGCGGCCCGAAACAATTGCATGCCGTCGAGCGATGCGACAAAACCCGAGAGTTCGACAATTTGTCCGGCAATGCGCGCATAGCCCCCAATGGGGACCTGGCACCCGCCTTCGAGTTCCTTTAACAGGCTGCGTTCTGATCGAACGGCTACGGCGGTTTCGGGGTGGTTTAGAGGCGCAAGAAAACGGCGCATTCTGTGGTCTTCCGACCTAGCCTCGATCCCCAGCGCGCCCTGCCCTATGGCTGGGACGAATTCCACCGGGTCCATATACATCGTAACCCTGTCCTGCCAGCCCATCCGTTTGAGACCGGCCGCTGCAAGCAGGATTGCGTCGAATCCTCCCTCATCAAGCTTTCGGAGACGCGTATCCAGATTCCCGCGAAGATTGCGGACTGCAAAATCGGGGCGCATTGCCCGTATCTGCGCGGCCCGGCGAAGGCTGCTAGTACCGATGAGCGCTCCATGGCATAGATCGCCGATTGTTTTGCCTTTTCTTATAATCAGGGCGTCGCGCGGGTCGTCACGCTCAGGAATGGCTACTATCTCGAGGCCGGCGGGCAAAACGGCGGGAACGTCTTTCATGCTGTGCACCGCCATGTCAGCAGATCCGTCAACCAGGGCATCCTCTATTTCCTTCACGAAAAGCCCCTTGCCGCCAACCTTTGCCAGAGGAACATCGGTAATTTTGTCACCGGTTGTCCTTATGATTTCAAGTTCAAATCGGATTTCAGGCCAGAGCTTCTCCATGGCCGCTTTAATGATCCCGCTCTGTTGAAGGGCCAGCATACTGCCCCGGGTCGCAATCCGAATCAGTTCCTTTGTCAAAAATGTTTCCTCTTTTCCAACCTTTAATGACAGGTGCCGCAGCTTCCGCCCGCACATCCCGAACATCCGGATCCCGCCGCACCAACGCGGCTGCTCGCCGCCCCCTTGTCCCCACCGCTCTTGAAGCCGCAAACCGACATCATCTTATGGACATCAGAGGATTCACACTTAGGGCACCTCACCGCCTCATCACTTCTGAAAACAAGTATTTCGAAAAACTCACAACAGTTGCAGCATTCGTATTCGTATATCGGCATTTTGACCCTCCAGTTAAGCACTCAGATAAAAAGACCAATAAGAATAACATCTCAGAGGGCAACGTCCAACTCAATAAGATCGCCGTCATGGACAGCATTGGAAGCGCGAGCATCCCCCGTCAGTTTTCCAAGTCTTGCTTCATGCTTCCTGCGCCACGCTCCCAATCTCCTCCAGGACAGCCGCCATCAACAGCGGAAACATTATTTCATGGTGCCCGGTAAGATTTATACCCACGCCACCATCCATGGTGGGCCTTTGTACGACATTGGTAAGCGGCCTGTAGTGCCGCAGGAAATCCATGTTTATGGCGGTGAGACCGTCGAATGGGAAACCCATGTTTCTGGATGCGCTGACCGCCTTGAGAAAGACTTCAGGGATCACCACGGCTGAGCCCAGGTTTATGAAAACCCCGTGCTGCAGGGTGGAAACAAGCCCGCAAAACAGGCGAAAGTCAAATTGGCTCAGCGCTCCCATTGCGGCGCCGTCCATTTCCGGATGCATATGTATTATGTCGGTCCCGATCGCCACGTGGACGGTTACGGGCACATTACATCGGGCGGCTGCGGCCAGCAGGCTCGCGTCGGAATAGGGCGTTCTTTCCATGAGCAGCGCCTCGCCAACCGCTTTCCCAAGGCCTCCTGTGCGTTCGGAATATGCCTTCAAAACAGTCCGGTGGATGAATTCAGCGGTTTCGCGCACCATCCCGAATTCGCCTTTCCCCAGATGCGCCGCAACGTCTTCCGAGGTCTTCCCGGCCAAAGCGATTTCCACATCATGGATAATACCAGCACCGTTCAGGGCGATCCCCGAAAGAAGGCCCCGCTCGATTGCATGGATGATTACGGGATTGAGCCCAACTTTTATGGGATGAGCCCCCATTCCCAAAATGACCGTTTTTTCGTTTCTGACTGCTTCGGATATGGCATAGGCTGCCCTTCGAAGATCTTCGGCGGCCAGTAGGGAAGGCAGAGAATCCATAAACTGCCGAAATGAACTTTGATACGCCGCCGGACGTGCGAAATCAGCAATCGATACCTTGCTTAGCCGATCCTGGAGGCTCGTCATTTTTAGCCCGCCAAGCTCTATGGGCTTCCAACCGGATTTACGCGCTCCCATTTGCATCCACCTGTGATGAGTGAAGTTACCGTGTGATGGGTGACGGCCGGGACGGAAAACTCGAGAGCAAAGCCTTGGCCCCGGGCCCCTGACCGGGTCCCCCGGATCAGAGTCTGCCCCGGAGGCGCGCTCCAACCCTTCACCCCCTCACCCGCTCGATTTTCGCCCCCACGGCGGAGAGTTTTTTCTCGATTGCCTCGTAGCCGCGGTCCAGATGATAAATCCTGGTAATTTCACTAACCCCTTCGGCTGCCAGTGCACCAAGGACAAGCGAGGCCGAAGCCCGGAGGTCCGTCGCCATAACGGGCGCTCCGGAGAGTTTTCTGACCCCGCGCACAATGGCGGTCCTGCCGTCGAGATCGATATCGGCGCCCATGCGCTGCAATTCGAGTACGTGCATGAACCGGTTCTCGAATATGCTCTCCTTTATAAGGCTGACGCCGCTTCCAAGGGCCATGAGCGCCATGAACTGGGCCTGCATGTCTGTCGGAAAGCCCGGAAAGGGGTGTGTTTCGATGTTGACGCTGCGTATCTTGCCTTTGCGGCGCACCTCGATAGAGTCCCCACTGCTCTCGATAGAGAGCCCCGCCTCGCTCAGTTTTTGAATTATCGCCTGGAGATAGTCAGGCCTGCACCCTTTGAGCTTCAGTATGCCTCCAGTAATTCCGGCGGCCACAAGGTATGTGCCGGCTTCAATCCTGTCGGGAATTACCTCGCAACTTGACGGGGTAAGTTCGTGAACTCCCGTGACGGTGATTTCATCAGTGCCGGCGCCTTCGATATGTGCTCCCATCCGCTTCAGATAGTCAGCAAGCGCCACTACCTCCGGCTCGCGCGCCGAGTTTTTCAAGACCGTGACCCCATCGGCCAGACAGGCGGCCATCATGATGTTTTCGGTCCCTGTTACCGTTACCTGCTCGAAGGTGATGACCGCACCCCGCAGTCTTTTTGCCCGCCCCACAACATAGCCGTGCTCAAGGTCGATTTCTACGCCCATCTGTTCGAGGGCCTTGAGGTGCAGATTTATGGGGCGCGCCCCAATGGCGCACCCGCCCGGAAGAGAAATGCGCGCACGGCGATAGCGGGCAAGCATTGGTCCGAGCACAAGAACTGAAGCACGCATAGTCTTGACCAGATCGTATGGGGCCTCGAGCGTGTGAATGTCCGAGGAGTCTATCTGAAGAATGTGATTGTGCTGGGAGGTCGCTCCCATATGCGCAAGCAGAGACTGCATCGTTCGAATATCGCGCAGGTGGGGCACGTTGCTGAAGCTGTGCCTTCCGCTTGCGATAAGAGTCGCGGCCATGAGAGGCAAAACGCAGTTTTTGGCCCCGCTGATCTGCACTTCACCATTCAGGGGAGACCCTCCTTGGATAACCAGTCTATCCATCGACTAAACCCCTTTGCCACGGATGTGCAGGACTCGTTTTATGCCTGAGTAGTCCTCTATGAATTCGAATCTTCCGGCTAAGTCCAGTGACAACCCCGCTTCCAGGATTTCCGCCTGCCCCAGTCCGATTTCCATAAGCAAAGATCCCTCCGGTTTCAAATGAGAATGAAACCTTTCGAGAATCTTTCGAATCAGGGCCAGGCCCTGCTTTCCTCCGCCTCGAAGGGCGCAACGAGGTTCATAATTGGCGATTTCGGGCGCGAGGTCAAGAAGTTCCTCGTCCGATACATAAGGGGGATTGGAGACGATTAGATCGAATAGAGGCATGGACTCAAATGGATCGAAAAGGTCCGTAACAACGAAACTAATCCGTTCGGCGACCCCGTTTCTGCGGGCGTTTTTTCGTGCGACTTCAATCGCGGGCCATGATTTATCCGCTGCAATGACCCTTATCGTGCTGCGCTCGTAGGCTACTGCGACCGCTATTGCCCCCGATCCGGTACCCAGATCAAGGACAAGGGAAGGCTTATTCCCTGCGATCTCCAGCGCCTTTTCCACCAGCACCTCGGTTTCGGGGCGCGGGATAAGTACCGCAGGCGTAACCTCGAAGTCCAAAGACCAGAATTCCTGTTTTCCGGTGATATATTGGGTCGGCTCGTAAGCAGCCCTGCGGCGAACGAGGCCCCGGAATCCCGCCAGCTCTTCAGGAGAAAGCGGCTTGTCGTAGTTAAGGTAGAGTTGAACCCGTTCCATTCCCAGAACATGGGCTAGAAGCACCTCCGCATCGGCCCTTGGTTGCTCGAAGCCTTTGGCTTTGAAGTATTCCGTTGTCCACTGGACGACCTTCAGGACAGTCCATTGCTCTTCCATGCGTTTGCCCTGTAAAACGAAGTCGGATACCGGAGAGCGGGAGCAGGTCCCCACGCTCTCGAAACGTTTCGCTCCCCGTGTCGATACCCAACTTCCCGCAATTGTGCAATCGAAAAGGTGAGAAGCTCAAAGAGATCACACACACAAGACTCAGCGTTAAACGGGAAAATGCCCGAGTGTCTCATCCGGTGTTTCCGGATAAAAATGTTTTAGTGTTTCCTTTCATATGCAGAGCTTTTGATGTTATTAATATTTATTGGCCTGAAGGAAACGGGCAGGAAAGCCGCGTCTAATAAACATTTCAGGCCTTAAAGCGGAGAATCATCAATGGTCAGACATTTCCCGGGCCTTTCGGGAAAAGCAACCGATAAGGAACGGCGGCCGCACGGTTCCCTCAGGATATGCATTGCCACCCCTGACATTATCGGGTTAACCTGGAACGGGGGAATCGGTACGGCATATGCCAATCTGGCCTCTGCTCTTGCCGCTGCGGGCCATGAAGTCACCATACTTTACCTGCTCTCGAGCTGTGAACCGGGAATGAACGAGGAATCAGCAATTGATTCGTATAAGAAAAAAGGTATCCGATTGCTCCTATTACCCGGAGAAGAGCCATCGCGGGTAATAGCTGCGGAAGTTGCATCCATATCGTATTCAGCTTATCGGTGGTTGAAGCAAAAGGATTTCGACGTAATTCATTTCCCCGAATGGATGGGGCTGGGGTATTACAGCGTTCTTGCCAAACATCAGGGATTGGCTTTTTCGGATTGCACAATGGTTGTTGGCCTTCATAGTCCCTCCATCTACATAGCAACAGGAGACCTGGATTTCTGTGGTAACGTCGCTTGTCTGGAGCGCGACTTCATGGAGCGCAAAAGCGCCGCCTATGCGGACGTGCTCTTCAGCCCAACTCAGTATATGATCTGCTGGGCGGCTGATCAGGGCTGGGAACTGCCCGCGCGATCATATGTGCAACCCCACATAGCGCCAGATGAATTCATTGAAGAGGCCGGCCCTGAACCCGTAAAAATCAAAGAGCTGGTTTTTTTTGGCAGGCTGCAAAGACTAAAGGGCCTTGTTCTGTTTTGCGATGCCCTGGACCTCATTGCCAAAAATGGCAAGGCCACACCCGTACCGGTGACATTTTTGGGTAAGCAAGCGACACTGGATGGGATTACCAGCAAGGAATACATCTTGGAACGCGCACGACAATGGCCTTTTGCGGTCCGCATCATAAGCGATCTTGACCGTGATGGGGCTTTGGCTTACCTGAAGCAAGGCGCAAGACTGGCAATCATCCCCTCGCTTATTGAGAACTTTGCCAATGCGGTGCACGAATGCTGCGGAATGGGAATTCCTTTTCTGGCCAGCGCCGTCGGTGGAATTCCGGAAGGAATCGCCCGTGAGGACCGCGAAAGGGTCTGTTTCGTTCCCCGTCCGGGAAACCTGGCCAGACGGCTTGTTCAGGCCCTGGAAGAAGGGGTCCCCCCGACGCGGCCGGCAGTTGATTTCAAATCGAACCGAAAGATATGGACCGATTGGTATGAACCGTCCGAAAAAAACCAGCACTTGCCCGGCCCAAAGGCAAACCGGACATGCGATCGGCCTTCAAGCCGTCCTATGGTCAGCGTGTGCCTCACCACATTTAACCGGCCCCACCTTCTGGCCCAGGCCTTAGAGTCTTTACACAGTCAGGACTACCCTAATTTTGAAGTGCTGCTCGTGGATGACGGAAGCGATCAACCGGAGGCCCTGGCTTTTCTGGACCGGCTTGAACCGGAATTTAAGAGTAGAGGGTGGCGCATCATCCGGCAGGAAAACAGCTACCCCGGCGCAGCCCGCAATACCGGGGCAAGGCATGCGCATGGCGAGTACCTGCTGTTCATGGATGATGATAACTATGCCGAACCACATGAGATTTCCACGTTCGTGAGAGTCGCCGGGCACTGCGGGGCCGACATCCTGACCTGCGTTGCGAAGCTTTTCAACGGCAACGCTGCGCCGTCGTCCTATTCTCAGGTCCCGGCTAACGCGTTTTTGCCGTTGGGCGCAGCGTCAGACGTTGGAGCGGTAAAAAACTGCTTCGGAGATGCTAATGCGCTGGTGCGGCGATCAACTTTCGAAGAGTTGGGCGGATTCACCGAAGATTACGGTATCGGGCTTGAGGACTACGAGTTTTTTGCGCGCGCTGTTCTAAAAGGCGCCCGTCTTGAGGTGGTGCCCGAAGAGCTCTTCTGGTACAGGCGCCAACAGGGGAGTATGGGTCAAACAACTAACCCGGCCGCCAATGTTTTTCGCAGCGCCCGCCCCTATTTGGAAGCTCTGTCACCTGATTTGCGCGGCATTGTCCGCCTCCTGCAAGGATATCGTCATGTCGAAAGCGAAGGCTTTTTCATGCAACAGTTGTTCATGGAACAGTGCATCCGCCGGTTTGAAACATTCTGGAATTCCTGGTCCTGGCGCTCTTTCAGGCCGATTCGTAATTTTATCCGGCTCTGTCGCCGGCTCCCGCCCGAGAGCAAACCCGAAATCAATTCCACATATGAGGCCCAGGAAGCGATCAAATCGATCAAGAAATCCGCAACATGGCACGTGACGAGACCTTTGCGCGCGCTGAGCAAATTGGTGAAGCGTTGTTTTCCATCCTGAGAATGTTTTCACCGGCATAAAGAAGAATGCGAAACTGTTTTCAAATGCACAATGAGTGAATCAAGACCTCCGGTTTCCGAACGTTGATCCGCCGCTTCGATTTATCATTTTCCCCTAAGTTTCCTCAACAGGGTGGGAAGGAAACAATTCTGTCAACTCCGTGGGCAGTAGTGTATCCCCTAAGCCCCCAGGCCGGTCTGTTCGCCATTTCACTTGAGTGTTCTGATGTACATATGGTATGGTTTCATGCCTTCGGGGGTTTTCAAAAGCTTTTTCGGGTGGAGCTTGACTCTCAATGTGATTCGGCATCCGTTGGCGGCCACATTGAGGAATTATTCAGGCCGTAATGGCCAAGGAATGCCTTTAATGTCAAAATTGACTGCAATGGGCAGGCGTCTTACTCTTTCCCTCCCTTCCGTAACTGATGTTCTGCGTATAGGTAAATATTTCCCGCGCCGTAATCTGATAGTTTTGACCTATCACCGTATTGTCCCCAGAGAGCAATGCCCGGATGGGCTGCGACCTGAGAACACTCTTTTCGTTGACGAGTTCGAAATGCAAATGGCATTTGTCTCTAGACGATATAAGGTATTAACTGGAGAGCAGGTTCGAGCGATAATTACGGGAGCTGCAACCATTCCAAGATATTCATTGGCGATTTCCTTCGATGACGGGTACGAAAACAACTACCTGCATGCTTTCCCTGTCCTCCAGCGGTATGGTCTTAAGGCGATATTTTTCGTAACTACGGGAAGGCTTGACAGGGAAGCGCGACACTTTTGGTGGGACCGGCTGGACTGGCTGCACTCCCGGGTATCCACGGAGGATATCGCTGGGGAGTTGCGCAGGCTTGATCCATATCTGCATGTCTTAAACGATACACACATCAGGCTTTACTTCAAGACACTTCCCGGTTCGCGGCAAACAGAAATACTTGATCGTCTTGAACAGCGGTTCGGGACCGCTGAAATTTCATCAGAAAACAGGATAATATTTGACTCGATGAGTTGGGATCAAGTTCGCTCGATGGCTTCGGCAGGTATGACAATCGGTTCCCACACTGTAAGCCATCAGATCCTTTCTGCAGCGGGGTCTGCTCAAGTGTACACAGAAGTCTTTTCGAGCCGTCAGCGCATTCAAGAGGAAACCGGTCAGGAATGTTGGTGCTTCTGTTACCCAAATGGCGAACGATGGGACTTCAGGCCATCGGACGAACATGCCGTCCTGCGCGCAGGTTACCTTTGCGCCTTTGCACTTATACCTGGGGCGATAAGCAACCACACTTCCCGATACGCTCTACCTCGAATTCCTATTATGGAAACCGGGGATATTAGAATTCTTCAAAAGAAAGCCTTCGGACCTTGATCCTGAATCATATCCGTCTCAGGGCCTCTGGATGCAACCCGCATTTTAGCCTGAGCTTCATCCAATACCTCGGGGCGGCGGAACGAGACCATCAACTGCGTGGAAAAAGCTGTGGCTTGATATTGCAAAACCGTTCTCGTTGACCTACCCCTTGTATCTTCGATTGCCATATCGTATGATTTACTGACATTCCACATTCCAAGAACTCTTTAGGATGGAATCAGACCCGGAAATGCGGTTCGGATTCTGTTGGGGTCAACTTGACGCATTATTCCGGTTCAAAAGGTTTTTTCGGTTTGAGGAATTATTCGGGTAAATACCGTATGCAATGGGAAATAATGAATTCGAATTCAAGTATCCACTGCGCGTTACCGATATTACAGCCTATTTCGGCTCTGCCGCCGGCTCCCGCCCGAGAGCAAACCCGAAATCAATTCCACATATGAGGCCCAGGAAGCAATCAAATCGATCAAGAATTCCGCGACATGGCACGTGACCAGACCTTTACGCGCGCTGAGCAAATTGGTGAAGCGTTGTTTTCCATCCTGAAAATGTTTTCAAAGGAGAGAAATATCATGATGCCTGTTGCCCCACTAATGATCGAGCATCGTCTCATCGAAAGGATGATCCGGGTGATCGGCGCCCAACTCACCCAAATGGAAGAAACGGGCGAAGTAAACCTCGGATTCGTGGAAGAAGCTGTGGATTTCATCAGGACCTATACGGACAGTTGCCACCATGGAAAGGAAGAGGACATCCTCTTCAGGGACCTCAAGCTGAAGCCTCTTACGGGTGAGTTGAAACGAATCCTTGACGAGCTCGTCAACGAGCACCGCCAGGGAAGGGAAGTGGTGGGAGAGTTGGTTAAAGCCAAAGAGCAATACATCCGGGGAGAAACTGAAGCCATCTCCAGCATAATTGCTTGCATGCGCTACCTGGTCGACTTCTATCCGAAGCACATCGAAAAGGAGGACCGGCACTTCTTTCTGCCTTGCATGGTCTATTTTACCAAGCAAGAAAAAGATGCCATGCTAAAGGAAGAGATGGATTTCGACAGAAATTTCGTTCATGTGAAATATAAAGCTGTAGTGGAAAGTGCTGAGGGGGCATGCGGCTCAAGGAAACCCTAGCATGGTGATGAACAAGGGTTCTCTGGTGGGAGAAATGCCTGAAAATTGCTAATGACTTCGTCATTCCGGCGATAGCCGCCTTCAGTTCTGCGTCTTCGGCCTATTCACTATCTTCTATCGTGGAAAACAACGCCGCCTTTTCGCTCGCTGTAACTTCGTCCGGCATGAATAAAGGACTTGGTTTCTCAGCGCATAGCCGGTCTCTGCCCAAATTTTTAGCCTCGTACAAAATCCGGTCGACCCTGTTCAGAAATGCGCCAACTGTACACTCATCGTTGAAACGGAAAACGGCTACGCCGAAACTGGCGGTAACCCTCACGGTCTCCGTGCCGAAAGTGACCTGGCTGCAGCGAATGCTTTCCTGCAGCCGCTCCGTGATTGCCACCGACTCTCTGAGAGCGGCGCTGGGCAAAATAAGGGCAAATTCTTCGCCCCCATAGCGGCAGGGCACGTCTATGACCCGAACATTCTCTTTTAGGACTTTACCAACATGGGTAAGAACAGCATTTCCGCATTCATGTCCGTAGCGGGTGTTCACATTTTTGAAATGATCAAGGTCGATCATCACCAGGCCGGTGGGGAGCTTCGTTCGCCGCGTCCGTTCCATCTCTATTGCGAGAGATTTTTTCAAATATCGGAAGTTATAGAGGCCTGTGAGCGCATCGACGAAGGAGATCTCTTCGAGTCTGCGGCACCGTTCTCGCAGCAGTTCAATTTCTTCCATCAGCGAGCACTGTTTTAGACTCGGGCACCCGTTTGCCTCGCACCCCGGTTCGATATTTTCAAGTTTACTCAAAGCCCCCTCCCAAACAACGACAGTGGCAATGGGGTGGTATTATTACATCAACGGCTCGCAGAGATCAATTAACTCCGTCTCCGCCGTCGGCCCAATATTGTTTGAGACCCTCACAGTCTGAAATGCAAAGACCCGGAAATCAACGCAGAACCTGATCCACCTGTTCGGATGAGCTTCCGAGAGGCGATTGCCGTTGATGTCTTCAAACGAATCAAGAAGATGATAAGCACTGGACCCGTCAGGATAAAGAAACTCGAGCCTCCGGCCGGGGACAAGCCTCGATCTGGCCTCAACAAATATTTTCCCCCCGGCTCCCAGGTCCGCCGACATTGAATCGCCATCAGGCCGGGGACGTACCAAGCCTGCCAGGGTATGAGTCTGGAGATATGAAATCCGCGTTTCCACATTGGATTCTTGCATGTGGGCACACTCGAACAAATTACCTTTTGTGTAGGGGCGGTGACTCACTTTTTGCAAGTCTTCAATCCAGTTCGGTTCGACTCCGTACTCCGTCTTCCTTCCTCCGTAAGCCTTGCGCCGCTCCGCACAGCGGTCGATCGCCTGCCGGTAGGCCCGCGTTACGCTGGCCACGTAAAGCGGTCCCTTCATGCGGCCCTCGATTTTGAACGAGTCTATTCCGAGGTGCGCCAGTGCGCCGATCTCCTCCAGCAGGCAGAGGTCCTTTGAATTGAATACGTAAGTGCCGCGTGAATCTTGCTGCACCGAAAAAACCTCGCCGGGCCGCTTTTCTTCGACCAGCCCCCAGGACCAACGGCACGGTTGGGTGCAGAAGCCGCTGTTGGCACTCCGGTTCACACTCCTTCGGGGGCGGGTGGGATTCTTTTCTGCCGCCTTTTCTAGAGGCCGGGGGCGATGATTCAGAAAGGCGCTCATCAGGCAGCGCCCCGAATAGGACATGCACATCGCACCGTGGACGAATATTTCGATTTCTGCCTTAGATTTTCCAGCAATCTCGGCCATTTCTCTAAAACTCAATTCGCGGGCCAGATTTATCCGGCGCACTCCCTGCTCTTGCCAGAATTCCACGCTCGACGAATTGGTCGTGTTTGCCTGGGTGCTAAGATGAATGGGGATTTCAGGAGCATATTTGCGTGCAAGCAGCAATACGCCCGGGTCCGAGATTATAAGGGCATCGACCTTCAGCTCCTGGAGATATTCGAGGTGCGGAGGGATTTTCTTAAGGTCTGGCTGGCGCATAAAAATATTGACGGCCACATACATTTTTTTGTCGAGCTTATGAGCGATAAGGCTTGCCTCAGCCAGTTCCTCGGTGTCAAGATTATGAGCAAAACCACGCAGCCCGAAATTTTTTCCCGAAACATAGACCGCGTCGGCGCCGTACAAAAAGGCTATCCTTAGCTTTTCCAGGCTGCCGCCCGGCGAAAGCAGTTCAGGCTTTGAGGCTAATGGTCGCGGCGCTCGATTCATTATTCGCAAATCTTTCGGGTGTAGTTTTTCCGCACCTCGTATTTTAAACTTATCGTGATTATTTGACAAATCCGGCGTCGCCATATACTTATCCTGAGCGTGCGACCGGCGCTCGATAATTGACTCTCAGGGCCCGGCGTTCAGTCTGATACCCTTCAGCATCCCATCTTGGCGGGAACGGGCCTCGGCACGAACGGATTATGGCCGCCCAAAATATTTTTAACGGGAGCAAAGCAATACGGACATAAGCAATTCTCATTCCATTTCTTCCGAACGGGAGCGCAATCGAATTGCATGGCTCAGTCTCAAGCTGGTGCCAGGCCTGGGAAACAGGTCCATCCTGCGCCTTCTCGAGGTTTTCGGGTCGGCCGAAAGGGTCCTTGCCGCGCGACTCAAGGACTTATGCGAAACCGGCCTGGCCCGAGACAAACCGCTCCAGGCGCTCGCCGCAAAGCAGTTTGTCAGAGACCCGCAAACGGAGTGGACGTACCTTAAGAACAAGAATTTCCGGCTGATATGTATTGGTGATGATGACTATCCCTCAAATCTGCTTAAAATCCCGGACCCACCTGCCGTTTTGTTTTCCTCGGGCGCGCTCCTGCCTCGAGACCTGGTCTCCATTGCCGTGGTCGGCTCGAGGTACGCCTCCCCAGCGGGACTTATATTTGCTGAAAGTTTGAGCTCAGATCTGGCCTTTAGCGGCCTCACCGTCGTCAGCGGCCTTGCGCTAGGAATAGACTCCGCCGCGCACCGTGGAGCGCTCAAAGCCCAGGGCAGGACATTGGCTGTTCTAGGCTGCGGGCTGGATGTCAATTATCCGTCTCTAAACGTCGATCTCAGGCAACAAATAGTCCGGACCGGAGCTTTGCTGACTGAATTTCTGCCCGGCGCCCCCCCCTCTTCCGGCAATTTCCCGTCGAGAAACCGCATAATCAGCGGCCTTTCTCTCGGCGTTGTCGTAGTGGAGGCAGCCGAAAGAAGCGGTTCGCTTATAACCGCTCGTTTCGCCCTGGAGCAGGGCCGGGAAGTTTTTGCAGTCCCGGGGATCGCACAAAGCATGCGCAGCAAGGGTGCGCACCGGCTCATCAAGCAGGGCGCCAAACTGGTCGAATGCGCCGAAGACGTTCTGGAAGAAATCCGGCCTCTTATCCGTCCGGCACAATCCTCCCTGTCCCCCTCTGCAAAAGCACTGGCTGGGGTGGAAAAGCCGCACAGCCATGAGGAAACAATTTCGTCCTCCCCGTTCATCGAGGCGTCATACAGTCCGGAGGAAAGAATCCTTTTGAGAATTTTGGATAAAGTTCCGAAACATATTGATGAAATAGCTCAGGAGGCAAATATGCCGGTGCAGCATACCGCCGCGATACTGCTCGAACTGGAACTCAGAGGGCTTGTCTCTCAGTTGCCGGGGAAATATTTTATTTCTGGACTCTAATATAACGAGTATTGAGAGGTAATCTCCGAATGTCAAAATCGCTCCTCATCGTTGAATCTCCAACCAAGGCGAGGACCCTTGAGCGCTATCTGGGCAAGGACTTCATCGTTAAAGCCAGCGTCGGCCATGTCAAGGACCTTCCCGGCAATAAGCTGGGTATCGACCTCGATGGAGAATTCAAGCCGCAATACCAGGTTTTGCGTGGGAAGAAAAAAATAATCGAGGACCTCAGAAAGGCCGCTTCCAAGGCCGATGCCATCTATCTGGGCCCTGATCCGGACAGGGAAGGAGAGGCAATCGCCTGGCATATCGCCGAAGAAATCGGCGCCACAGAAAAACCGATTCGAAGAGTTCTTTTTTACGAGCTTACGCGCAAGGCGATCAAGGAAGCCCTTGAAAAGCCGTACGAACTTAACCGAAAGCTTTATGAGGCTCAGCAGGCAAGGCGAATCCTAGACCGTCTTGTCGGGTATATGATCTCGCCTCTTTTGTGGGAGAAAGTGAGAGCGGGTCTCAGCGCAGGAAGGGTGCAGTCTGTTGCCCTGAGGCTGATCTGCGGGCGGGAAGAAGAAATCCACGCTTTCGAGAAGCAGGAATACTGGACAATCGATGTCCGGCTGAGCCCTCGCTCCGATTCCTTTTCCGGTCCAATGTCCTTTTCCGTCCAGCTTATGCGGTACAAAAAGAAAAAGTGCGCTATCGGCTCGCACGCAGAAGCCGAGCGGCATGTGCAAGCGCTCAATTCCGCAACCTATCGCGTCAGCGAGGTCGAAAAGAAACAGCGGCAAAAAAGCTCATCCCCTCCCTTTATTACCAGCACTCTCCAGCAGGACGCCGCCCGGAAATTTCACTATTCGGCCAAACAGACGATGAGCATAGCACAGAGGCTCTATGAAGGAATCGAAATTGGGCAGGACGGCGCTGTGGGCCTCATCACATATATGCGTACCGATTCGACCCGGCTTTCCCAGGATGCGGTGCAGGAGGCAAGAGAGTTTATCTTGAGCAGGTGGGGAGACAAATACCTGCCTTCAAAACCGATCTTCTACAAATCCAGCCGGACAGCCCAGGGAGCGCACGAAGCAATTCGGCCTACGGATGTCGGCCATACCCCGGAAAGCGTATCAAAGTACCTCACCAAAGAACAGTTGAACCTCTATGCCCTTATCTGGAAAAGGTTTGTGGCCTGTCAAATGGCCCCTGCCCTGATAGATCAAACTACCATAGACGTTGCGGCGGGCGATTATACCCTGAGAGCGATCGGATCGGTGACCGTTTTCCAGGGATTTTTGGCCCTCTATGAGGAGGGGAAGGATGAGCCGGAAAACGGGAAACCCGACCAGAGACTCCCGGAACTCGCTCAGGGTCAGCCCCTCGACCTTCTAGTAATAGAACCGAAGCAGCATTTTACCCAGCCTCCGCCAAGGTACACGGAAGCTGCTCTGATAAAAACTCTCGAAGACCTTGGAATCGGAAGGCCCAGCACTTACGCGACGATAATATCCACGGTTCTGGAGAGAGAGTATGTTTTGCGCCAGAAACAGCGGCTGCTCCCCACAGAGCTGGGAGTGATGATCAACGGGCTTGTTTCGGCCAACTTCCCGAACATAGTGGATGTGAAGTTTACTGCCAATATGGAAAAAGACCTCGACGAGATAGAACATGGCGGACGCAGCCCTCAGCATCTTTTGAGCGATTTCTACGGACCTTTTTCAAAGACCCTGGAGTCCGCCCGCAAAGGAATGGCCAACCTGAAGAGCGCGGGATGGCCCACGGACCTCAACTGTCCGCGCTGCTCCAAACCCCTGGCCATCCGTTTGAGCCGCAGCAACGGTTCGTTTCTGGCTTGCAGCGGATATCCTAAATGTTCGTTCACCTCGGATTATGAAAGGGATGAAAAGGGACGTATTCATCCCGTCGAGCAGAAGCAGCCCGTCCTTTCCGGGGAAGTCTGCGAAAAATGCGGCAAACCCATGGCGCTCAAGCGCGGCCGCTACGGCCCTTTTCTAGCCTGCACAGGATATCCGGCATGCCGGAATGCCCGGCCCGTTTCTACCGGCATCCACTGTCCGCGCGAAGGGTGCGGCGGGGATTTGGTAGAGCGTACGGGCAAACGGGGCCGCTTTTACGGGTGCAATAAATATCCTGCTTGCAAAATGCTCTTTCAAGGCGAACCGGTTCAGGAGAGCTGCCCGGCATGCAGTGCCCCGGTTCTTTTTCGCAGACAGGGGAAAACGGGTAGCGGGACCCTGTTCTGCATAAATCCGTCCTGTAAGTTCAAAAAGAAAGAAGAACCTGAACAGGAAATGGTGAAGAATGGGTGAGGCCCTGGTAGGATCAATCCCGTTAATTGGCGGCCAGATTATGGCCTTTATAGTCGGGTGCATATTTGGCAGCTTTTACAATGTGGTCATTTACCGGTTACCGGCAGGTCAGTCGATTGTACGCCCGGCTTCCCGGTGTCCGGCCTGCGGAAATGCGATTGCTCCCTATGATAATATACCTTTGGTTAGCTATCTTTTGCTTGGCGGCAAGTGCCGCCACTGCAAGATCTCGATATCTCCGAGATATCCGCTCGTAGAAGGACTAAGCGGCCTTTTGGCGCTGCTCCTCTTTCGCCGATATGGACTTCATCCTCAACTGGCAATCGAGTTCCTCTTCTGCTCGCTCCTGCTTATAATCACAATGATCGACCTCGATACTTTTCTGATTCCCGATATTCTGTCACTGCCCGGCATCGTGTTGGGCCTGGCGCTCTCCTTCTTTACCCCCAGACTTTCCTGGCAGGAGTCGCTAATGGGGATAATTCTGGGCGGGGGGATTTTCTACCTGATCGCGGCGGTGTATGCGTTTGTGAGGCATAAGGAAGGGCTTGGCGGGGGCGATATAAAGTTGCTTGGGATGATAGGGGCTTTCATCGGGTGGAAGGCAATCCCATTTACCATCCTGGCAGCGTCGGTTTCGGGCTTGATTGTCGCCCTACCCCTTATGTGGCGATCAGGAAAAGGCCTCGGCACACCTTTGCCCTTCGGCCCCTTTCTCGCTTTTGGCGCAATATCATACATCTTTTGGGGCGAGCTTTTCTACCACTGGTACTTTTCCTATCTGCTCGGGATGTAGGAAAAAATGACGCGCAGATGCTTCTTCGTGCAGGAAGTTGCCTCGGACACGCGGATTTTCGATCTCCCGCCGCGCCTTTCGCGCCAGTTGGAAGACGTGTTGCGCGCAAAAGTGGGAGAATCAATAGAGCTGATTGACGGCCAAGGATCTGCCTGGGCATGCGTGATTACTGGAATGCGCCGGGGAAGCGTCAGCGTCTCCCTGATAGGGAAGCTGGAGCGCCCGGCGTGCGAATCGCCGCTGGCCATCGTACTTGGCATCGGTATTGTCCGGTCGGATACTATGGACCTTGTTGTAAGACAGGCGACCGAAATGGGCGTTTTGCGCCTGGCTTTTTTCCGCGCACTGAGAAGCCAATACGGTCTTCGCGGCAGACCCGCCGAAAAGAAAATGGAGCGCTGGTCCAAAATAGCGAACGAGGCTATTTGCCAGTGCGGCCGGACAAAAAGGCTTGAAATTGAAATTTTCGAGGACCTGGGCCATTTTCTAACCTCATTGGAAGCTGACGAAGGGGCGCCGGAACACACTCTGAAGATATTTGCGCTTGAGCGCGAGCCGGGCGAGGGGCTGAAAAATTTACGCAGCGAAACGGGACCGGATATTCACCGGGTTTTGGCCGTTCTAGGCCCCGAAGGAGGCTGGGACAAGGTGGAAAGTTCTGCGTTGGTTGGCGCAGGGTTCAAGCCCGTGAGCCTTGGGCCAAGGACATTACGCCTGGAGACCGCTGCTGTCGCTCTCATTTCCTCCATCCAGCTTCTGTGGGGAGATATGGAGGATGCTCTCTTTTATGGCTCACGCGAAGACGTACACCGAAGTTAAAAGAGTGCAGTCAGAAGGGTGAACTTTTCACTCTTCACCCCTCACTCTTCAGTCTTGGCGCCGCCGCCATGAGGCTCGAATTCAGGTAAAAACCATTGACACTCAACCCCAATTCCGCTAGCATTTATAGGTTGTGGCGAGGTAGCTCAGTCGGTAGAGCAGTGGACTGAAAATCCTCGTGTCCTCAGTTCGATTCTGAGCCTCGCCACCAGAAAGATCAGGCACTTAGCGAGAAATCGTTAAGTGCCTTTTTCGTTTCTGTGTGAGAATTTGTGTGAGAATTTGTCGTCGCTTGTTCATAGGTCGCAATGGCAGACCTTTCTGCTTCGCCAATGCTGTGTAAGTAAATCTCCGTTGTTTTCCTGTTTTCATGCCCGAGTATTCTCTGGATCGATCCCAAGGGCACACCATTGATGTCCATAATGGAAGCCCCGGAATGTCTCAGTGCGTGAAATCGGAAGTATTTGACTCCTGCTTTCCCACATAAGTTTTTCATGATCTTTTTGCGATCCTGAAATGGCCCCGATTCAACTTTGCTCGACTTGGCGCTCCAATAGCTGTGCCAGAAAACCCAACGCAAGTCCGGCTCCCTCGATGCACTGCGGCGGACAAATATGTCATAGAGCCGTTGTGTCATTGGAATCTTCCTCGGAGTACGATGCCCACCTTTTTTCTTACGGGTATAAAGCGTGACACAGCGGTTCGTAAGGTCAACATCGTCCCATGTCAGCTGGTTGATTTCATTCATGCGGGCCATAGTTTCACGGATCGCAAAAAGGTAATCTTGTGTCTCAGCATCGGCCACCGCAATGACCCTATCAATCTCATTGGCCGTGGGTATGTATTTGACAATCTTTTCCACAGGCAGAAAATCAATATCCTTGGTTGGATTGTTCTGTATCAGCTTCTTCTTGATACCAAAATTGAATGTGGCCCTAAGATAGCGGAGCTCTTTATTCGCAGTGTAGGCAGAGGTTTTGCTTCTCTCCAAAATGAAGGCCTGCACCATGTTGCCGGAAATTTGGCTGCATGTCATTTCCTTCCACCTCGCTATCCATCTCCTGGCCATGTACACCGAATGCCTATAATTCACTTCGGACTGATAAGCCTGCACGTGATCCAACCGCAAATTAACCAACTCCAAGAATGTTATGTCGGTCGGCATCCCTTCCGTTTCCGGCTTCGGATTTTCCACCTCCTCCCTTCTTTTTGCCTCGGCTTGCTGTGCCTCGCGCTTTGTTTTGAACCATGTCTCGGTGTACCTTTCGCCCTTCAGGGTGAAGTCGTACCTCCACCCCTTCCCTTTTACCAAATAAACGCTCATAGAGTTCTCCTTCACTCGGAAAAATCAGAGAACCCCCGAGCTTCACGCCGCCCAGATCCCGCCAGTGTTTATAAACCCAGCTTGTGCTTTTCCGCAGAAAGAGGGCGACCTCCTCGGGGGTCATTATGCTGGGTTGGGCAGTTTTGTCAATGGGGGCCTGAAGCATTGCTGTTCCCTGTTCTGATAAATACCTTGCGTTTTCGACGTTGCGGTAGGGATCTCACGGGACGGGATTTTCTTGAATTAAAAATATAGACACGATGAGTGTTTAGACCTTGACATTTAGCGTATGTAGACTTTATGCTGTCAATTGTTTATCTTTTTTGATTCTCGTGAGATCAGGAGGCCGTGCGATGGCTGAAAGGTTCAACAAAGAACAGAAACTGTTGGCTGAGTGTATGAACTACCTTATCAAGCTCTACTACTTAGACAAGGTTCGTCCGGCTGAAAGAGTTTGGTACTTTGGAGAGGTCGGTGACACTTTGATGAGGCTCTACGAGAGATTGTATGGAGAAGGAGAATGCAAGGTTGGAGAGAAGGATAACGATACTCTAAGTATTTCGCATCCAGAAAGGCCGGGGCTAAGAGTTCGGTACTTCTGCTATATCCCCTCTTCCTGTTGGTCACAATTCATTGCAATAATGGACGAGTTGATTAGGGCTGTTGCTAAAAATCAGAGAACACATTTTCCTATTTTCTCAAGGACGTATGAATTGACTGCTGATGTTACACATCGCATAGATCCTTCTAAGATAGAGGAGTCTATGCTAAATGATCCAGAGGAAGAAGCATGGAAATTAGCTAAGATATGCTCACGATCTAGGACTATAATTAATAAGTTAGCATCACCAGTTATCAGAAGTGGCGAATTAACTGTATATAATATTGATTCCGACAGTGTTCTCCAGATTATTCCCAAAGACTTTTTGTGGGTGGGCCATCGTACGCAATTTGCTGAGAAGGTTCTTCATGATAATACAGATGGACATGGACATGGAGATGCAATCAATAGTCCCCATCAATTTTCACCGTCGGCATTGTTACAAGGTCAATTTATAGAAGTGATTCAAGCATTGCTCATTAATTTCGATGTGGAATTTGGCGGATATGACAGGATCAAAAGCTGCCGCCAATGTGAAAAGATCTTTTTCGAGAAGAAGAAAGGAGCGGCGCAGTTCTGCAGCACTAAATGCAGGAGTCAGTTTAATCGCGAATCGGAACCCGATCAGAAGAGACTATGCCGTGGTCGGCAAAATCACTGGCTGGGATATCATTATGATGATGAGAGGCTAGATTTGCCAAAGATGTTATGGAAATTATATGTCTCACCTAAGCAGGACGATCCGAATAAAATACCGGACGAATTCCCGATACCGCCCATGAAGGACGATGTAAAGAAAGGTGATTGCACCCAGTGCGATTGTTGCGTTCCAACTGGAGAATGCAGTCGCCTCTTTTACTATAATCCTAAAGTAGTGACGGCGATCAAGGCGTCCATCAAAGCTATCCGTGAAGAGAAGCATAGACGCAAGAGGATTGCCCAAACGAAAAAATGACCAAGGGAAAGCCCACGGTGCATTCCCTCTGCACCATCAATAGTCTGTTCATAAAGTCTGGTTCCAGCTTCCACACATACCTTTAATCGATTAATCGATCCCACCCACCTTAACGTTGTCTTGAGATGTCGTAGTCAAATTACATTGTCTCGCTACGCATAATGCCGACCACTATACACTGAGCGTACCTATGGTTTTCGATTACAGAAAACTCCGTTCCCAAATAGTCTCCGATCATGCTCGGTCTTGAACTGATTGGGCACCGGCCCTCTTCGGAGGCTCGGGAAAAAAAGATCAGGAGAAGTAAAATGCAAGAAAACGTAGGATTTACACCAGTTCCCGAAGATTTCCCGATTTCAATCAGATTACCGGAAGGCCCCGTAGCTGACAGCATTCAAAGCGATGCTTCTGCTTCAAGTCGCCCAGGCGACTTGGTCAACCAGGAATCGCCGGAAGAAGTTTGGGCAGATTATTTTGCCAAACAGGCAGTGATCAACATGCCGGTACCGTTGAGTGAAATTCGAGAGATTACTGGGGTCCGTAGCTACGCCACTCCTTCGACTTCGGACAGGCCGATTGTGTGGAGAACGCTTGATGCCTGGTATGGTCTCGATGCATTGGAGATAACTGATGCAGCCCGGCTGTTGGGTGAGACCTTCATCGAATGCAGGGTGCATTTTGTGGCGAATGCGACCGCCGAAGATTTGGCTTTTGGGAAGGTGGCAACGAGGACATTACCTGAGGGAGGACCGGCGAGTCATGCAGAGATAGTGGCTGCAAACGCAAGTGTGGCTGCCATTTATACCTCGAATCGTCCCATGATGTTCACCAACCTTCATGGTGGCCTGAGAATTCCAGGTCAACACAATTCTGAGGCCGAAGACAACCTGGTCAATGCGTTATGCAAAGGGTTGGGAAAAGATCGAAAGACCGTACTGAGATATTTCAACCATTCTGCATACCTGGAAAATGACATCCTGGGAGCGCTCGCCGATGCACGTGTTGTCAAGAGCTTCTTTGAGGCAATTCACAAGGCAAAAACCGCCATAATCAATTACCTCACCGGCAGGGACATAGAACCCGGCCAGATTGCGGCTCAGGTTTCCGAAGCGGTACGAGCCATTTTCGACGACTATCAGGCGAAATCCGGAAAGTTAGACCAGGAATTCGTTAAAGGTGTGGTTGCCAGGTTTACGGGGGATGCAGCCAGTGCTGAGCAGCAGGGTCCAGAAGCGCAGACTCCAGATGCTCACGATCACAGCGAAAATGAAGGGTCCAATACCGGTTCCAACGAACAAGCTCTTTCACTTGAGTCTCTCCCTGAGCCTTCTGATGATCCTGGACGGTTTGCACAGCGGAAAGATCGTGTGATAGAGCGTCTGTCGTTCTTCGCAGCGCAAGCGGTGGACATAAAGGATGCTGAGGACCTTAATAATTTAGCGCGTGACATGCTTACCTATGCATATCAACTCAACTCCGAACTGTTGCCACACGATTTGGAGACGATCCTGGAAGAACTCAGGGCAGCGCGCCTTGCATAGACTTGTCTTAGTAGCGGCGGGGATGAAGGATGATATCGTATCCGACGTCCCCGTCGGATCTCTATTGGTCAACGTCTTCTCAGTGGCAAAGAATGGCGTAGCCTTCCGGAGACTTATGAATAGAGCAGGCAGGATTCACTTAACCCTCGATTCTGGGGGTTACCAGCTCTATTTGGCAGAAGGGAAAGCAGGCTTTAACCCGATTTTTGACCCGCAACTACCCTTATCGCAGTCAGCCAAGAATTTCAACCTGACACCTGAACATGTGGTGGATGTGGCAGTTAACATGAACCCCAACCCGGATATCGTGATGGGCTTGGATTATCCAATTCGGAAAATAAAAGGCGCCCTAGAGCAGCAAAAAGAATTTTATAAGAAATTCCTCAAAAATCGCGACTGGGCGCTACGGACTTCCGAACTGATGATTCATCGGGGTTTGGACACCAACAAACTCTTTCTTCCGGTTCAGTGTTATACCATCGAGCAATTCAAGATATTTTACCACTGCATTCGGAACTGTGCATTTGGCGGGCTGAGTATGCCCGTACGTAACCTTAAAGTAGAGAGGATTCTGGATTTCATGCTGCACATGTACGATTGGGGTGTCATGCGAGTGCATTTGCTCGGAACGACAGCCGCAAAAACCTTAACCCTTTCGGCATTCATGGCGAGGCATTTTTTCGACTGGGTTTCGCTTGACTCAACGACTTGGCTAATGGCTGCCGAAAATGCGCAGTAATTGGCCCGCAACGATTTGAGAGCGTTAAAAGTCGGCAGAAACGATCCAATCAGCAGAACAACGCTTTTAACATGTCCTTGCCCCTGGTGTCGGAACTACACCGACTTTGGAAATATCATAGACATGGAGCCAGCGTCTAAAGCCGGTTTTCTTTTCAGACACAATTTTATCGTTACCGAAAATTTCGCTCGGAGCGCCTATGCGAACGCAATTTCGGCAGCGATTCTTGAACAGTTTGTGAGGAATAACTTCAACAATCAGGGGGTAGCAAATGAAACGATACAGGCCGTTAGAAAGGCAGAGCAGTGCATAATTGAGAGGCGCCTGCGGTTACGAACACCCCATCTCCAAGTGGCATAAATAACATAGCCGTTTATCCTTGATGGGCTTGCCATTGACGCACATTCTAATAGGGGCCGGTTCTGAAAGCGGGACCGGCCTTTTTGCAGACACGTCCACTGGGGGCGGTCAGAAAAGGAGCCACTCAGATTGGCAAAAAAAAACAGACACTGGGTCGTAACAGGCCCATTTCATCTTCGCTTAGGCGAAAAAAAAGGAGAAAGTTATGAAGGCTATGGAAATCGAAGAATCCAAACTGCACTTCGATGAATTTAGTTGTGAGATAATAGAGTTTCTGAAAACGCAAGTTTCCGAAGAGGTTCACCCTTCCTCTGGAATTTTAATAGTCGATGAACAAGGTCGCGCTCAGCAAGGACCCGATGAAGGGCACAGCAACTTTTTGGAAGTGTGGAAGGCAGGCTTTCAGCTTTTTTTCCCATTTTCTTGCCCTGATTGTGGTGAGCCGAATGAATGCGCTGATGGTAAAGTTAGAGAGGTCAGTGAGGAATCCGATTTTGGTTTTGATTGCGTAGGTTTCCTCGTGAAGGTGGAGAACGGGAGGTTTATCATCAACAGCGCCGTTAACCGGGGTGGCATGTGCATGCCGCCTACTCCTCCATCCGTGGTTATCTCAGACTGTGATGTATTTGATGAGCCAATGGAGGCCTTCATTAGGAGTTTTATCTCGGATGCAGATTAGCGCCTGAAGAAGTGTAAATCAATGAGTGGTAAGGGGCTGGTTCCGAAATGGGACCGGCCCTTTCCAATCTATGTGCACTGAAGGGGTTCCCGGCACATTCAACGCTTCACGACCTGACCCTTTTTGATCAGAGTAATATCACTCGCCCCTGCCCGCCCACCTGCTGTGCAGTCCTTTTTTATGCTTTTCACCTGCACCAATAAATTTATGCCGCTTCCCACGAGAAAATGCACCACAGGACCTTATAGCGCGTCTGAGGGCCGGTTGCGAGACACGGTGTCTGTGCAATCCATCCTTCCACACAATGGGCCTCTATTACCGTATCCCCACTCACAACATACCTTTCAATGTAAAAATCAGAAGGATTCTACCCAATCCAGCCAATTTCCAACTCCTCATTTTGAAAAAACTTAGAACAAACACAAAATGAACATTAAATCTAATGTTCATAAATTTGGGTTCAAAAGAAGGAGAAATATTTATGCGACACGCACAATTTACAAAACCATTAACAGTTGCTCTACCACCGGAAGTCTACGACGCACTGAAACAAAAAAGCGATGCGAAGAGAATCAGTATTGCGGAACTCGTGCGGCAACTTTTAGGTGAGACTGTACTACTCTCATTGTACGACGATGAGAGCCTAAGAAAAAGCAAACAAAACAGAGAGGAAAAAAGAGATGAGTAATACAAATGATAATAATAACAGGCAGTCAATATGGAGTACTTGCGATGTCAGAGTGACTAAATTCACTGATTATACATCCAAGAATAATTTAATAGGATACACCGAAGTTGAAATCGTTCAGCTCAATGTTGAAATCAGAAATATTAGTGTCTATAGCAATAACGGAGTACTTTCGATTGGGCTGCCTAAGGTTCCGATAGGCCAAGGACTCAAGCAAACATATTATCCAATAATCGTATTTTACGATATTCGTGATCAGAAACCTTTTGAAAAAAAGGTTAGAGAAGCGCTGCAAACATATTTTAGGGCGCACAACATGAATCCCGCTGACCCTGATTCAGGTATTCTGTTGACATGAAAGTTGATGGTCTTGAATTCATGGATGCATTTTGCATAACATTTGCCAGAAATTGTCTGGGTTTTTCATCAAAATAAATCAGAACAAATATCAAATGCAATACAATCTTGTTTAAGAAAGGAAAATTCAAATGAAAGAAAAAGTTGTCAAAAGCAAGGACACCGACAAGGTGTTATATATTCTGCAAGAATTAGCAAGGATGGAAGGCGTAACGCCGACTGAGTGGCTTACGATTCGAATAATGAAAGCAGCCAAGAAGAAAGGCCTTACTGCAAAACCGAGTAAACCTAAGCATATAACCACAGAAAAGCCGCAGTCTGTGTCGATTGATGAATTCGTGTCGGAGGACTAGGCTCCGGGGAGATCATCATCCTGGTTGTAGGGTGATGGTCTCCTCCGCAATCTGGAAGAAAGCAGTGAACAACACAACTCTTAAAAAAAGCAGCAATTCTATTTTCAAATCAAAGCAAGCTGGATCAGTCGATTCCAGTAAATCTAAGTATAGGATGGAAATTGATAGGAGATGCAGACAGATGAACGAAAAATCAGTTTCACTCAGGATAACGGCCGCAGAATTCGAGGCACTAAAAATACTCGCCAAAAAAGATGTGCGCACTGTTAGCAGCTGGATCAGAGCAAAGATCGTGAGCGAATCCGTAAAGGCCGGCATCGTTATTGGGACCGATGATTCACAGGCAAACAATACCGACGGCGAGAAAGATGCAAGTTAGACCGGTAAGACGTAGTTGTGGGAAAGCCCGCTCCGGCGGGCCTTAAATACATGTTGAATAGAAGGAGAACTACATGGATGGAACGCAAAAGTGAAGAAAATCAATATGAACAGGTTTTCCGAGAACTGCAAAACGAAGAAAATCAACAAAAAGAACTGTTGGAGGCTTTTAAACGGGTCTTTCGCGGACGGACGGATGTTGTCCCAAAATACTGGCAAACGGACGATAAGAAAGGCTACCAGCCGATTTGCTCAAACATTTGGAAGGAAGGAATTTGCCAGAAATCCACCGATAAGACCGTTAGCTGCAAAAGATGTCAGAACCTGCAATATGCTCCTCTGACCGACGACATGCTGGCCAAGCACTTTGGGGGGTCCCACATCCTTGGTGTTTACCCGCTTCTTCCCGATAACACATGCCATTTCATTGCAGCAGATTTTGATGACCACAAGGGGAAAGGGATGGCTGAACTGTTGGCCAATGTCTTCGCGTACTACAACGCTTGCAAAGAGAGTGGAATTCCGTGTCAGGTATTGAGGTCAAAGTCCGGTAACGGATTCCATGCATACATCTTCTTTGAGGAGCCGGTTCCGGCATGGAAAGCAAGACTGGTGGCAGGGGAATTATTAAAAAAGGCATTGATGCTCGACATTCTTGGCAAATCGAGCTTCGACAGGTTTTTTCCTAACCAAGATGAGGCAAATGGTGGCAAAGAGTTGGGCAATTTGATCTCACTGCCATTTCAAGGCAAAGCCCGCAAGCAAGGGCATACTCTGTTCCTTGATTTTGAGGATGATAATTTCCTGCCGTTTCCCGATCAGATTGAAATCCTCAAAAATATTTCCCGTATCTCGGAAGCCGATCTCGACCGACTGATTGCCGAATGGGGCTTAAAGAGGGAGAAAAAAGAATGGCTTTCTTGTGGTTCCCAGGGCACAGATGGAGTTGCCGTTGAAAGTATCCTTCGATGTGACTTCCTCAAATGGTGCAAAGATAACCCTGCTGACGTCTCTGAACCCCTCTGGCTGGCAATGATTTCAAATTTGTGCCGTATCACTCCAGGCGGTTTGGATCTTTGCCATGAGTTTTCGAAAAACCACCCAAAATACTCATACAGCGAGGCAGAGGAAAAGATCCGGCACGCTGTAAACGACATCAAACCCATCACCTGCGCGCGCATAAAAAAGGATGGCTTCGCCTGTACAAAAAGCTGTGGGGTTAGGTCGCCCATAGTATTGATTAATAAGGTATCCATGACCGAAACTGCTTCCCAAGCCACAAAAGCCGCCAAAGATATGGTCACAGCCCTTCTGAGCGATGCTGCCACTCAAAAAGACAAAGTAATTGAGACCATCAAGCAAGATCCGGAGTGCATGAGTTCTCTTGCCATACTCGCCCAATCTGATTTGGCATTTTATGAAGCCAGCATTCAGGGACTATCAGATTCCGGAGTGGCCACAGTTGAGATTGAAGAACTTAAGAAGGAAGTTGATGCCAAAATTGAATCTACACCCCAATTACGATTAGTCGGGCCAGATGAAAAGAAAGGACCGGTTAAGCTGAAAGAGATCCTCGGGAATTTCCCTTTTACTCTGGATTTGGTGGTTCCTTGCGGCTGGGAGATTTCAGACAAGGGGACCATTGAAAAAGTCACATGGGAAAAGGACAGACAGGGAAATTATCGGGAAGAAAGAGTACCAATCTGCAGAACGCCGATCATCATTTCCGAAAGGCTTACGAGCATTGAAGATGGCCAAGAGGAGGTCAAAATATCCTGGATCGATGAAGGAAAGTGGAAGCACAAAATATTCGAGCGCAAAACAATTGCCGTAAAGAATGAAATCACGGCACTTGCAAATTATGGGGTTCCGGTCACGAGTCTTAATGCGGGCGGTCTCATAGCGTACCTATCTGCTTTTGAGGACGCAAATATGGACCTTATCCCACGAACCAGAGTAACTGGGCATCTTGGGTGGCAATCAGGACAAGACGGTTTTCTCATTGGCAACAAGTTTATGGTTTCAGAGAAAGAATCCATTGTACCCGTAACATTCAAAGGGTACGAAGCCGGAAATACTCAGATAGCAAAGGGGTTCACGCAACAGGGTTCCTATATGGATTGGGTCGCCGGCGTTAATCAGCTCTTCCAGTATCCGATTGCCATATCAAGTCTTTATTTCTCTTTGGCAGCACCATTTCTTGAAATCCTTGGCGCCCCCAATTTCATTGTAGACTGGTCAAATCCAACATCGACAGGCAAAACGACCACCCTGAGAATTGCCGGATCATGTTGGGGAAATCCCGATGAGCGATCCGATTCATCCACTATCTCGTCATGGGACAACACCAAAGTCGCGATTGAAAGAACTGCCATGATGATGAACGGACTGCCTCTCATACTTGATGATACTAAATTGGCCGGAACAGGCAGACAGAAAGACAAAGCAGCCGATGTCATCAGCCACATTGTTTACATGGTTGCAAATGGAAGAGGAAGAGGAAGGGGCAGCAAGAATGATGGATTGCGCAGTACGGGCTCGTGGAAGACTATTTTACTTTCATCCGGAGAACAGCCAATGGTTGACTTTACAAACGATGGAGGAAGTCGAGGAAGGGTGATGAGCCTATGGGGAGCCCCATTTGCGGCGGCGGACGGTGCAACAGCTGCTGTTGTAAGAAGAGTCAATTTGACGATGAAGACCAATTTTGGTCACGCTGGTCCGATGGTGATTGAGTTCATATTGAAAAGGAAGAATGACTGGTCTTTATGGAAAGATGAGTATTGCCGGTTGCAGGAGTACTTTGGGAACAAGGCCGGTGACAATGAAGTTGCTATCAGGATAGGCGAATATTTTGCGGTGCTAGCCACTGTTATTCCCATCATCCATGCGGCGATACCGGAATTACGCAGAGATTTCCCGCCGAAAGCCATTATTGATCCTCTATGGGATACCGCCGTCAGGCAACGAAGCATGGATGATCTGAACCAGGCCAAAGCAGCGCTCCAGTATGTTTATAGCTGGGCGGTTTCAAATGAGGCAAGCTTTTGGGGAAGAGGTGATGCAAATCACCCGCCTCAGAACGGCTGGGCAGGAGAATGGAATCCAGATAGATGGACTTACATTGCCTTCTATCCCCAGAAGCTTGAAAAAATACTGAACGAAAATGGGTGGGAAGCAAAAGCCATCATCGGTGCTTGGTATGATAGGAAATGGCTCGATCACGACAAAGACAGGAGGCAGAAATTAATCCGCTCTAAATCGGGCCAAGAGAGGGTTCATTTTTACTGCATCAAGAGGTCGGCAATAGAAGAAGAGCTTGGCATCCCCGATGCGTCGGTGGAGGATTGAGATTATGTCATCAGTAGAAATCAAAGTGATGACAGTAGTGATGACAAAAAAAGTTACCTTTTACAATAGGTTATGTGATTTGTCATCAATGTCATCAATGTCATCACTAAAAAAACATATACATATATGCAGCACAAACATAAGTTGCATATATTGTCCATATTTCGGAATGAAAAGGCACATATCCATTATATATATATGTTGTTATTTTAGTGATGACATTGATGACAGTGATGACAACCCCTCTAACCCGCTGTTTTCAAACTACAATCAGGTGTCATCACTCATTTTTTTCAGGATTTGTGAGTGATGACAGTGATGACAAAAGGAGAAAAAACTATGTATTCAAAAGAGTTTTTACAATCGCTCGGGCTTGATCCGGCCCTATTTGATCCAGACTGCGAGTCGGCAAGTACCAACGTTTCGTGCGGGTGTATCGTATGTGACCTTGATGTATTAACGTTCTGAAACAGTGAAGTTTTTGGGAGCAAGAATTGAGACGAAGATGCTTGACCGTCTCCCGAGGCTCTGCTATTCGTAAATTCTTCAACAATTTCGGCACTATCGCTAATTGCCAAAAAAAGGACCCAAGATGACTACTAAAGAAATTGTGTATTTCGATAAACCTGGGCCACAAAACACTATGGAAGTTGCCCAGGCGGTCTCGAAGAGAGCCCAAGAGCTGGGAATCGAACATGTTGTGGTCGCTTCGAATTCTGGTCAAACGGCCCTGAAATTTTGGCAGGAGCTTAAAGGCATGAAGATAAACCTGGTATGCGTATCCTCGCATGCTGGATATTCTGGTGGGGATGAGATTCGCCTAAATGAAGATACAAAGAAGGAGATGGAAAACAAAGGTATAAAAACCTTAATCTGCTCCCATGCTCTCAGCGGTGTCAGTCGATCCATAACAGGCAAATTTGGCGGGACCGGCAGAGTTGAGATTATCGCCCATGTTCTGCGGCTTTTCGGGTCTGATGGAATCAAAGTGGCGGTGGAGATCTCCATCATGGCTGCCGACGCTGGGCTAATTCCCACTAATCGGGAAATCATAGCGGCGGGAGGAACAGGGAGAGGTGCGGATACAGCAATCGTGCTAAAGGCGGCCCATATGAACAATTTCTTTGATATGGAGATTCGGGAGATCATCGCCAAACCGAGGCAGAGGAAGGTAGACACAAAAGGAGCAACAAGTCAGGGGTGATAGAGGTTTCATCTCATTTTTCAGCCTCGTCCGACATGCTGCCCGACTGTTGCCGCTGCGGAAATTCGCATATTAAGATCATAAGGCGTTATGCGTCGGTCTGTTCTTCGAACTTCATGAATTGGCAAGAAGTGTGAACTCTGGTGGAGCCTGAATCGGGAACCGTTCTAAAGATTTGCTAGGTACAGGAGTAATATAGAATCTGTCAGCTTCGTTCGCTCTTGTCTTCTGGGGGAAGAGACTCACGAGTTCAAAATAATAAGAGCCAACCAACCTTACTGCCTTCATGCTATTGCTCCGAAGAAAAAAATGCTTGACATTTTCTCCGCGTTTGAATACACTTCCTTAAAACCCCAAGAGGTTGAAGTAGGAAACCCGATAATAAGCTCAGGGGCGAAGCTCAACGGAAACTGGAAGGGCCTGCTCTTCAAGGGGAAATTGAGCGGACAAGCTGAGATGAGCCGGAGACGGCAAAGTCGGGCGACTGAAAAGGTCACTTGGGGTTTTTCTTTGTTTCGAAACCGCCCATCCCGTTCAGTCCTTTTGCCTGCTACTTCTTCCCGGGCTATTCACCGCAGACGAGAATTCCGCCAGCCAGCAGCATGTGCTGAGGACGAGAAATCGAGAGCTATTAGTTTTCGAAATTTCCCAGCGGGGTACTTCATTGCAACATGTTTGCTCTCCTGAACCTCGAAATCTCGAAGTCCCGAAACTTTACCACGTTCAGATCATAAATTCGCGAAATCGAGGCAGGATGCAGGTTCAACCTTTGGCAAGTTACACTGAGTCCCATGTAGAAAAATAGAATTGTGGTATAATAAAAACTTCAGCTGCGTTTCAGCAACTGGCGCACGGCAATGCCCCCTGAGCGGAGCACAGGGAAATAGTGTCACGCAAGCAGTGCCCTCGACCTCGGGAGCAATTGTTGGATGTTGTTATGGCCAAAAAACCGTCCAATGAAGAATTGAAACAAAGGTTGGCAGATCTGCAAAGTGAAATTCTTGCAAGAAGGCACGTAGAGACAGATCTGGAAAACCAGCTGAAGAAGTTCCGGGCATTGTATGACCTGGCTTTAGCCATGAAGAGTGATCGGAGCCTCGATGAATATCTACAGCTCATTGTTAATAAATGCAGAGAAATATTACGTTCTGAAATATCCTATATTGCGCTGCATGATGAGGTCCGGGATGATTTTTACAAGCATACTTTATCCGGGATCCAGACGGAAGCCTTCAGAAACCTGCGCCTCCCTTCTGGCAGGGGCTTGGGTGGGCTGGTCTCAAGAATGCGGCAAGGTTATATCGTTCATGACTATTTAACAGAGCAGAGCTTCGACCGAAAAGATGACCAAATCATCTCGGGTGAGGGAATAAGCTCGGGAATGGCGGTGCCGATCCAGATGGGCACAAAAGATCTGGGCGTGCTTTACGTCTTTAATCGAACGAAGACCGCTTTTTCACAATCCGACTTGGATACACTATTTTTCATCGCCAATCTTGCAGCTGTCGAGATTAGCCACAAACAAGCCGAGGACTTGCTGCGGGAGAGCGAAGAACGTTTCCGTTTTATGGTGGAAACCACGGGGGATGTAATCTATCACCTTCGCTATGACACGATGACTTACGATTATTTGAGTCCAGGGATCGGCAAGCTTACTGAATACTCCCCTGAAGAGATTAAAACCATTGGATTTTCTCGCTTGGTCACCCGGATTGACTTCCCGGGGCAAGAAGATGTCTCTATCAGAGTGATTGTCGAAGATCGTCTTGCGGGGAAGACCGGCGAGTACAAGGCAGATTATCTGATAACCACAAAGACCGGGACCTCCAAATGGTTGAGAGACCATTCTTTTCCCTGGTATGATGATTCTGGCAAGAATGTAGGGTCAGTCGGGATTCTCAGTGACTTAACCGATTACAAACAGGCCGAAGCGCTCGTGCGGCAGCGTACAGCCGAGCTCGCCGAATCTGAGGAAAAATACCGAACACTTGTCGAGAATGTGCCGTTAGTGGTCTATCGTATAGGGCCAACAAGGGAGGTCTCGTTCGTAAATCGTTTTGTTGAAGAACTGATTGGATATAGCCGCGTCGAACTACTTCATACCCCCGGCTTATGGCGTTCGGCAATTTATGATAAGGACCGGGAAAGGGTGGCGGAACTGCAGCAGAAGGCCCTGTTGGAGGGGCGGGAACTGATTGTCGAGTATCGCCTCGTCCATAAAAATAACTCTTTGATCTATGTAGTGGATCATGCCATTCCATTCCGGACACCGGATGGTCGGGTGAGCAGTGTGGACGGTATTATCCTGGACGTGACGGGCAGAGTGAAATTACAGGAGCAGCTCATCCGGAGTGAGGGCATCAAAACGATAAGCGAGGTTTCAGCACGATTGGCTCATGAAATCCGCAATCCACTGGTTTCAGCCGGCGGATTTGCGCGACGATTATTGTCATCCATGGGTCCGAATGACCCGAACAGGGAGAAGGTGGAAATCATCGTGAAGGAAGTGGGACGCCTTGAGGGTATCCTGCGTATGGTTCTCAACTACATTCAGCCGATCGACCTGGAAATGTCTCCAACCGATCCAAATTCCCTCGTGGAGATGGCCTTGCGGGGAATTGAAGCGGACGTCAGGAAAAGAAAGGTGTCAATCCAGACCGAGCTGTCTCCTGGGCTTCCTGCTATCTCGGTAGATCAGCTGCAGATGAAACAGGTTTTAAAGAGCCTGCTGAAGAACGCTTTGAGCCAGATGCCTTCCGGCGCCACGCTGTCCATTGCCACCTCCCTGGAAAATGAGATGTGCCGGCTTGTCATAAGGTATCCTGTCCCGCATTTGTCGCCGGAAGACATTGAACATTTCTTCTATCCTTTTATTACCTCTAATATTGATTACTCGGCCGATTTGCCAATGTCGAAAATAATTATTGATAAGCATGGGGGATCACTTGAAGTCAAACTTGAAAAACCGGGCTGGCTTTTAATTCGGATGTTACTGCCCGCCCGACCTTGGCACGCCTCATTTGCCCAGCAATGAACACCGCTCATGATGTGAAACACAAGCAGGACTTATATCCCCGCCTTGTCACAAGTTGCGGCCAGTCCCGTACCGGGTACCATATCGGCTCCTTCGATGCAAAGGTCAAAAAGCGACAAAGATCATTAAAAACTCTTTGCATCAATGCCAAAGCCATCATTTTCGAGTCTTATCTGAGAACAATATTGTCCGGCCAACCCTTGCGATCTCACAGCTTCCACTCTCCCTTATCAAAGCAACCTGAGTTGAAAACGGCCAACAGCCGACCATGGAAATCCTGAAGATCGGTTTGCGTCTCCCCCGGCCTTCCTGCCATTATTCTCAAACCTTAGGTCACCCTCATCAGGAAAACTTACGTACAGCTCTCCTCTTTCTCGATCGGAGAGGTAGCATCTGATGTATTCTCATTTCCGAATCATATAACCCGAAGTCCACGTGGGCCGTTCCTCAATCCAACCTGCTGAAAGTCCCTGTCCGGTGAAATCGAACCCTTTTACCAATAACTGATTAGAGCATACAAACTCCCTCTTCAATTGCGTTTAAGAGCTTTTCCCCACCATGATTTTTTTGGAAAAAGAATAATCTTAGCCAGTCCTACCAGGAACAGGAGTATCACCGCCCCGACCGTAGCACTAATCAACGTTCCGATCAGTCCGTGAAAGGGCAACTTCAAAAA
>Ga0116126_1000214_pt1 | contig 47462 bp, 39 predicted proteins | sample June2015DPH_16_5_FD_89730 | JGI IMG/M metagenome (GOLD analysis project Ga0116126, IMG submission 89730) | Peatland microbial communities from SPRUCE experiment site at the Marcell Experimental Forest, Minnesota, USA - June2015DPH_16_40 | ecosystem: Environmental > Terrestrial > Soil > Wetlands...
AATCCCGGCGCGTTCGACTGGCGTGGCTGGCTGGAGCGGCGAGGCATTCATTTCACGGCGACGATTCGCCGAGACGACGCTGTCGACGTGGAAGCCCACGACCGCGGCAATGCTGTAATCGCCACGGCGTTGCAATTGAGCCGTTATCTGGAACGCTCGTTGCGGGTCGGCCTCGAAGGCCAGCCGAAACAAGCTGGGGCGCTGGCGGGAATGGTGATCGGCGAGCGCTCGGAAATCCCCACGGAAACCTACAAGGATTTCCAACGCACCGGGGTATTCCACGTGTTCGCCATCAACGGACTGCACGTCGGCCTGGTGACAGGAATCGTGCTGGTCGTGTTGCGGATGGTGCGGATTCCGCGACGGTGGTGCGCGGTAGGGGCGGTGCCGTTGTTGGTTCTCTACGTATTCGCCACGGGGGCGCATCCCGGCGCGGTGCGGGCGCTGGTGATGGCCTGCGCGTTGTTGATCGGCTGGATGTTGGTGCGTCCCGCCGACACCTTGAACAGCCTCGCGGCGGCGGCGCTGGCGATTCTCCTGTACGACCCGACGCAACTGTTCAACAGCGGGTTCCTATTGTCGTTTGCCGTCGTGTTGGCCATCGTGACGCTCACACCGCGCATCGAAGCGCGGTTGTCGCCGTGGGCTGAAACCGATCCGATGTTGCCGGTGCAATTTGTGCCGAAGTGGCGGGTGACGCTGGGACGCTGGATGCGACGGCTCATCCAACTGCTGAGTTGTTCCGTGGCGGCATGGCTGGGCTTGGTGCCGTTGATGGCGCTGTACTTTCATCTATTTACGCCGGTCAGCATCATCGCCAACCTGTTGGTGATTCCCTTGCTGGGATGCATCATCGCGCTGGGATTACTGGCCGCGCTGGCGCACGTTGCCAGCGCGTGGTTGACGTTGACGCTGAACAACGCCAACAGCCTCCTCATCGCCGTGATGGTTCGCGGCGTGGAATGGCTCGGGGCCGTGCCGTTCGGGCACCGGTTTGTCCATGCGCCGCCCGTGTGGCTGGTGTGGACGTATTACGCATTCGGCGTGCTCGCGCTCAGCAGGAGAATCCCCGCCCAACGCCGCCGGCTCGTCGCGGTCGTGGCGGCACTTGCGATGTGTGTGGCGCTCTTCCTCAATACCGGGTCATCCAACAAAGTCGATCTCACCATCCTGTCGTTGACCGATGGCGCGTCGATTTTTGCCAGAGTGCCTGGCAGCCACAACGACCTGTTGATTGACGGCGGCGGGGGTTGGGAGGGGACGCACGTCGTCGTCCCGTTCCTGCGGTCGGAAGGCGTGAATCGCCTCGCCGCGACCGTGCTTACCTGCGGTGATAAGCCCCATGCGGCGGGGTTGACCGTCGTGTCGGGCGAGGTTTCGTCCCGGCAAGCCGTGTGGAGTGGAATCCCGTCGCGCTCGAAATACTGCGCGGAATGGATCAACCAGATCAGGGCGCGCGGAATTCCTCTGCGCGCGGTCAAGGCCGGTGACGAGCTTCTCTCCGCGCCGAACGCGCGCATCCGGGTGCTCAGTCCGCCGCCCGGCGTGATCGCCAGTCGCGCCGATGACAACGCACTCGTGCTGGCCGTTGAGTACGGGCCGACGCGGGTGCTGTTGATGTCCGATGCCGGCGAAACCGTCGAGAAGCGACTGCTCAAAGATAACGCCGACCTCCATGCGCAAATCATCGTGAAAGGCCAGCACAGCAAAGAATCGTCATGCACCGCCGAGTTTCTCGACGCCGTGCATCCCGAAACCGTTGTGCAAGTGGTTAACATGAACGACACGCACCATTATCCCGAACCGGCCCTGCGCGATCGCTGCGCGCAACGCGGCATCACCTACCTCCGCACCGACGACGACGGCGCCGTGACGATCCGGTTGACGGCGAAGGGATGTGAGGTGCGTCCTTTCCTGAAATAGGTTCGTTTCCGCCGCTCATTCCGGCTTGTCTGACCAGCAGGCGCTCGCCATACTGCGCGGGAGATGGTGGTAATCATCAATGGACGGGTGATTGCTCCGCACAGTGTGCTGGCGCAGCATTGTGTTGTGGTCGATGGCGGCAAGATCAAGCAGGTGGCGCCCCAGTCACAGGTGCTTTGGCCGGAAGACGCGCAGGTGATCGATGCCCACGACAACTACGTGGCACCGGGCTTTGTCGATATGCACGTGCACGGCGCGCTGGGCCGCGACACGATGGATGGCACGGTCGAATCGCTGGCCCAGATCGCAAAATTTCACGCCGCCGGCGGCACGACGGCAATGACGCCGACGACCACGACGCATTCGACGGACAAAATTTCTGCTGCGTTGCAGGCGATTGCCGACGCGATCGGGCACGATTTCGGCGGGGCGCAGATCGTCGGGGCGCACATCGAAGGGCCGTACATTTCCCGGGAACGCAACGGCGCGCAGCCGGTGCAGTTCATCCGCGACGCGAATCCGGCCGAATACCTGCCGTGGCTCGATCACGAGGGGTTGGTCACGCAAATGACGCTGGCGCCGGAAGCGTCCGGGGCGCTGGAACTCATCGACGCGCTGTTGGAGCGGGAGATCCTGCCGAGCGGCGGTCACACGGCGGCCAGTTATGAACAGGCGCGCGCGGCGGTGGATCGCGGCTTGTGCCACGCGACGCATTTGTTCAATTGCATGTCGAGCGCGACCAAATCGGGCGCGTTTCGATTGCCCGGCGCGCTGGAGACGTTTCTGGCCGACGAGCGGGTGATGGTGGAAGTGATTGCTGACGGCAAGCACGTGCATCCCGAACTGATGCGACTGGCGGTGCGGGCGAAGGGCGTGGACAAGGTGTGTTTGGTCACCGATGCGACCGCGGGCGGGGGATTGGCGGAAGGCGCCGAGTTTCTGGTCAGCGAGACAAGGGCGGTGGTGCGCGACGGCGTGGGGATGACCGCGGATGGTTTGGCGCTGGCTGGCAGCGTATCGACGATGGTCCAGATGGTGCGGAACATGGTCGAGTTGGCCGGCGTGCCGCTGACCGACGCGGTGCGGATGGCGAGCCTGAACCCCGCGCGGGCGCTGGGCATGGGCGGCCGCAAAGGCAGTCTGGAGCCGCACAAGGATGCGGACGTTGTTATTTTCACGGGCAAGTACGAAGTGTTAAAGACGGTGATTGGCGGGCGCGTGGAATACGAGGCGAAAACGGAATGAGCGCGACGAATCCGGTGATGATCCGATGATTGTGATTACCGGGGCAACGGGCTTCGTTGGCGAGGAAGTCGTCAAACAGGCGCGTGAAGCGGGTTATCCCGTCCGCGCCATCGTGCGCGAACCGCAACGGGCGCGGTGGCTGGCGGAACGATACGGCGTGGAATTATTTTACGGCAACGTCCTGTATGCGCCGTCGATTGAAGGCGCGATGCGGGACGCGACGTGCGTGTTGCATCTGGTGGGCATCATTCACGAATGGAAGGAAAACACCTTCGAGCGGACGCACGCGCAGGCGACGAAGAATGTGATCGATGAGGCGAAGAAGGCGGGCGTGAAGCGGTTCGTGCACATGAGCGCGCTCGGCACGCGCGAGAATGCCCGGAGCCGCTATCATCAAACCAAATGGGCCGGGGAGGAATGCGTGCGCAAGAGCGGATTGGCGTGGACGATCTTTCGTCCTTCGTTTATCTACGGCCCGAGGGACAAGGGGATCAACACGCTGGCGCGGATCGTGCGGCGGCTGCCATTCATCCCGGTTTTGGGGAGCGGCAACAGCAAAATCCAACCCATCTCGGTCGAGAACGTGGCGAAAGCGTTCGTCACGGCGGTTCGGTGCGACGAAAGCATCGGCAAGACCTACGACCTGTGCGGGCCGGAGGCGTTCACGTGGAATGAATTGTATGACAAGCTGCAGGCGATTCTCGGCACGCGGAAGAAGAAGGTGCATGTGCCATTGCCCATCGCGCGAGTCCAGGCGGCAATCTTTGAGAAGATTCTGGCGAACCCGCCGTTCACACGCGATCAGCTCTTGATGCTCCAGGAGGACAACGTCGGCGATCCCCAGCCGGCGGAGCGCGCGTTTGTGTTGCCGCAGCAGAAGTTCGAGGAAGGTGTGGCGCGGTATCTCAAGCGCGACGCGTGAGGAAACGAAAACAGGGAATCCGCTGATGGATTCCCTGTCGAAATGCCACGACCGAATCGGTCGAAGCGAATCTGGTTACTGAGTGGCTTCCTTGTTCTTGACCGACTGTGGCACGCCGATGCTGTGTGCCATCAATACGCCGTCTTCGTCGGTATAGTGGACGGTGACCTTGTCCCCGACCTTGATGTCCGCGAGCACCGCGTCCTTCTTGTCAACGGTGCTGTATTTGGTCTTTTCGCCAATCTTGAAAGTCTTGCTCTCGGCGGCTAGTTTCTCGACGACGATGGTGCCTATTTTAGGGTCGATCGACGTGATCTCACCTGTGTACTGATGCCGTTTGGGGACAAGCTCGGATGCGGCTGAAATTGCGGGCGTATTCTGTGCCTGTACGGCGGTTTGTTCGTATTGGGAGGTGTGCGTTTGCTCCGCAGCTTGTTCTTCACTCGGAAGAAACGAACTCCAGTCATATTCTGGAAATTTCGCGCGGTATGATGTGACCAGTTCGCTGCGTTTAGTGATGACTTCCCCGTGATAATGCTCCACGTCTGCAATAACTTTCTGAAGGTTCGCAGAATGGGTCTGTAGTTCCTGGGATCGCTCACTGCCTCGCTTTGCGTCACTCGCAACGCCTGTGAGAAACGTGCCCGCTCCTTTGGCTAATACAGGGGTTAAGGCTCCTCCGGTACAGTAGTCTGCCGCTGCTACAAGTGCCGCTGCCATCAGATGCCTCGCCGCCTCAGCTTCCCTGTTCTCCTGTAATTCGGCCTGAAAAAGTTCCGCAATCGCTTTTGTCTCGACTTGGATTTGAACCATACTTCCTAGCAAGTGTTCATAATCTGTCGCCAAATTGATCGCGTCGTCTCCGATGCCCGACGAATCTAATCTGCTGATCTTGGTTTCTGCCTCGTCCAACACACGCTCTGCTTTTAGGCTATTCTGTTGAACGGTATTCCAATAATGGCGCAGAGCGACACGATACTCTTTTATGGCTTTTGTTCGCTCAATTCCATTCCGCGCTTCTGAAAGATCCGGTGGCGACGGAGGCTTGGGATTCGAGCACTTTTTCAGTTCCTCGTTTGTGTTTCTGAGAATCTCCCGCTCCGCTTTCAAGAATTCAAAGGATTTTTTACCCTGACTGCGAGCGCAACCCGCAAGAATTGCAAGGCAGCACATCATAAGAGCACAAAGATGCAGCACTCTGTTTCTGGTGAGCAGTGGAGTGCCGTGGACGCTCTTTTTCATGGCTCCTAGGCGATGACTTAAAACTACGCCAGATTATCAGGCGGTGTCACGTTCAAATTGTCTGGTGCGTGACGTGTCGGCAGACTTAACAGATTCGGAGATTGACGACGAAGCGCCCTCCCCAATATTCAAAATGCGCTCATTTCAACCGCGACGCGTGAGGAAAAGAAAACAGGGAATCCGCTGGTGGATTCCCTGTCGAAATGCCACGACCGAATCGGTCGAAGCGAATCTGGTTACTGGGCAGGCTTCTGCGTTGCGCGGCGGGCCGATGTGGTGTGCCATCAACACGCCGTCTTCCTCGGTGTAGTGAACGGTGACCTTGTCGCCGATCTTGATGTCCGTGATCGCCGCGTCCTTCTTGTCGGCGGTGCTGTATTTGGTCTTCTCGCCAATCTTGAAGGTCTTGCTCTCCGCGCCTTCCTTCTTGACGATGACGGTACCGGCCTTGGCGTCGATCACCGTAATCAAGCCCGCGTATTGATGCCGTTGCGGTTTCGGCTTGGGGGCCGGCGCGGGCGCGTTTGTGGCCATGCCCTGGGCGTGAACCAATCCCGTGAACGAAACTGCGAGCGCGGCAATACCCAACACCATTGCTGTGCGCAGCAGATGCTTACTCATCTGTCTCCTCCTCATTTGTTACGAACGTTGATTGATAATCCCTCGATAGCTTGATAGCTTGAGTCGGTCTTTAGAACAAAACAGAGGGTCCGTCAAGCCTGAATCCTGAGCCTGAGGCGTCACGGGCTTTTTGCTTGCTTCGACTGGGCTTCGGGTGCAATCTCACCGAGCCTTGCGCCCCGGCGAGTGAGGCGGAGTCTGACAGGGAAACCAGTTTTTGACGGAGATTCTCCACATGCCAGTAGACATCTCGAAAGTTCGCACCGTAGCCGTCGTCGGCCACGCCTCGAGCGGCAAGACCTCGTTGATCGACGCCGCATTGTTTATTTCGAAAGCGGTCAACACGCACGGCCGGGTTGCCAATGGCACCAGCGCCGCGGATTGCCTGCCCGACGAGATCGAGCGCAAAATCACCATTCACGCCAAGACGTTTCACTGCCAGTGGGAAGGACATCGGATCACGCTGCTGGACACGCCGGGGTTTGCCGATTTCTTCGGGGACACGCTGGCGGCCATCCGCGCGGCGGACGCGGCGATCGTCCTCATCGACGGCGTGGGGGGCATCGAGGTTGGGACGCGCCGCATCTGGAAGATGCTCGATCAAATGCAAAAACCGCGGCTGATCTTCGTGAGCAAGCTGGACCGGGAGAACGGCGATTTCTTCCGGTGCGTCGAGCAGATTCGGGGCGCGTTTGGGAAGAACTGCATCCCGTTCGAGCTGCCGCTCGGCAAGGAATCGGGCTTCTCCAAAGTGCTCAACCTGCGCACGACGCCCGAAGCCGACGTCCCGGCCGAATTGCGCGATCAATTTCACAAGGCGCGCGAAAGCCTGGAGGAAGCTGCTGCCGAACAGGACGACAAACTGCTCGAGGAATTTCTCGGCGGCCAGGCGCTCACGGTGGAAGAGATCACCCACGGCACGCATGTCGGCGTCGCCCGCGGCACGACCGTGCCGATTTACTGCGGCTGGGCGGAAAAAGAGATCGGCGTTCGCAACTTGTTGGAAGGCGTCACCGCATTACTGCCGTCGCCGGCGGATGTGGGCGCGGTCGCCATGGAAGACGGCGGAAGTGTCGAACCGAAAGCCGACGCGCCGTTCAGCGGGTTTGTGTTCAAGGCGACGGTGGACCCGTATGCGGGACATCTGGCGTACGTGCGGGTGGTTTCGGGCACGTTGAAACCCGACATGGACGTGATCAACGCCACCCGCAACGGCAAGGAACGGATTCCCCAGTTGCTGAGCATGCAGGGCAAGACGCAATCCATCATCGGCGAGGCCGGTCCGGGTGAAATTGTCGCGCTGGCCAAACTCAAGGACACGCACATCAACAACACGCTGTGCGATCCCGCCAAGGTCGTGAAGTTCCCGCCGATCCGGTTCCCGAGGTCGGTGATGAGTTACGCGGTGCATCCGCACACGGCGAAGGACGAGGAGAAGATCAGCATCGCGTTGCATCGGCTGGTCGAAGAGGACCCGACGTTCCACATCGAACGCAATCCGAACACGAAAGAGTTGGTGATCTTCGGCATGGGCGACCAGCATCTGGCGGTGGTGGTGGACAATTTGAAGAAGCGGCTGGGCGTCAACGTCGATCTGAGCACGCCGAAGGTTGATTACAAGGAAACCATCACCGCCAAGGGGGACGGCCACTACAAGCACAAGAAACAATCCGGTGGTCACGGTCAGTACGGCGAAGCGTACGTCAAGATCGAGCCGCAGGCGCGGGGCAAAGGTTTTGAGTTTGACAGCGAAGTGGTCGGCGGCACGATTCCGCGCAATTTTATTCCCGCCGTCGAGAAAGGGTGCGTGGAGGGGATGCTGGCCGGTGTCGTGGCGGGTTTTCCGGTGGTCGATGTGCGGGCGATTGTGTACGACGGCTCGTATCACGACGTCGATTCCAACGAAATCAGTTTCAAGATTGCGGGCCTGCACGCGTTCAAGGAAGCGATGCAGAAGGCGCGACCGGCGCTGCTCGAGCCGATCATGAACGTTACCGTGTTCGTTCCCGACCAGTACATGGGCGACATCACCGGCGATCTCAATCACCGCCGCGGCCGGATCCTCAGCGTCGAGCCCGTGGACGGCATGCAAGGGATCAAGGCGCAGGTGCCACAGGCGGAGTTATTCAAGTACGCCAGCGAACTGCGGTCGATGACCGGTGGCCGCGCCTCATTCGAGATGGAGTTTTCCCATTACGAGCAGGTGCCCTCGAACGTTGCCCTAAAGGTCGTCGCCGAAGCCCAAGCCGCCAAGAAAGCCCAGGCAGGAAGTTAGGGGAACGGGCGGGACGCTGGTCTTTTAGAGCGGGGTAAGTTGTTGCGATGACCCGCAGTTCTGACCGGATTCCTGTCCTATAACACACAAATCGTTAGACGCGGGGGTCCCTTTTTGTGCTTTCCGTGCGGTTCCAGCAGGGGTTTAATGGGTTCGGCCATATGGGTACCGATGCAAGGGGCCGAACACGGGCGTACGCTTGCGCCGGCTACCTGTGTCGACAGATAGGGTCCACGCATGGAATACAGAATTTATTCTAGCATGGCCCGTGACCTCGCCCCATTCGGAGTGCGGTTCAAGAGTCACCCGTTTCTTTATTATACATGCCGAGCAGTGGCTTGGCTGGTCCTCCCGTGTGCGTACCTCGGTGCCTTGATCGCGCCCGCCGGAGTGTTGTACTTGCCATTTCAAGTTCTCTATTCGTTGAGGATCACACCTCCGTCCATTGCGTTCTGGCTTTCAGCGGGTTTCATTGCAGCGTGTACTTTCTGGATGCTTTACCGCTGCTGGTGGGCGGCCATTCGCAGTATACGCCGGCATGTTGTTCACCTCGACGCGATTGTCCTCTTCGTGGGGTTCATGTTGGCCGTAGCGTGCGTAGCGTTTGTCTTTTCGCGAGGCGGAAGGTTCTAGCGGGACTGCATCTCCTCTAACTGGACGAGAGTGCGCAACGCTGTGCGGGAGATCTCGGCAGTTCACCCGCAGCGTTCGCAAACCGTCCGACGTGGGGAGCCAATTTCTTTTTGGCGACGAGTCTGGCCCGCGTCCTTGAGGACATCAGCGGTATGAGGCGCGGTTGGTCGGCATGCGGCGGCGCATCCACGCGAAGCGCACGACTATTTTTGAGTTTTGGAGTTGACTTATGTATTGTTTTTCGATATGTTTGGCGCGTTGTGAAAGGATTGGTTTTGCACTCGCTCGCGCCCGCTCGGCTCGCCCTGACGGGCCGCCTGCGGCGTTGCGTCGAGCCGCTCCCAGCGGCTTGGCTTTGACACAGGGGCAGGGAATGGGATTGGGAACGGATGGGCGATGGCTGATGGTCAATGGGTGATGACGGATGAGAGATGGAGGATGGGCGGCAAGACGACCGGCGTTCGTGGACCCCGACAAACCTGCTGGGGTAGACCGCCGCGACAGGACCCCTTCGACCACGCTCCCTTCGACGGGTTCGACGGTTCGACACGCTCACCGCAGGCAAGCTCCCTTCGAGAGGCTCAGGGTAAACCCTTCGACCGCGCTCGGGGCAAGGGGGCCTGCAAAAATGGAGAATTGGAAAACGAACCCAAATCTAGCCAAGCCGGCGTGGAAAATTGTTCCGGGGAAAGCCAAAAACGAACCCAAATCGAACTCACTGGGCTGCGACCTAATTTCGTGTTTAAGGGCTAGGGCTACAATGTGTTAGGTGAATTCAGACCGGAAAAGGCGTTGGGGGCGGGTTTTGGCATCATTTTGGGGGTGAAGCGAGGTGATTTTGGGAGATATCGATGCGTCGAGAGCCTATCGGCTGGGGACAGCCGACGCTACAAGAGAGGCATTGTCCGGATGCACCCTCTACTTCCTGGGAAAGTCGGGGTTGGATTGACGGTGGTGAGCTTGTTTGTTAGAGTATCTCGTAGTCGTTCAACGCGGTCGTAGTATCCTCAACACGAATGGATCTGTGCCAACTTCCCGAGTAATCGAGACTCTGCCGGCGACCCCTGCGGTAAAGGCTTTGAGGTCAGGGGACCAGGCGGCCGTGTCGGAGCCGGCGTCCGCCAAATCGCCACGGGTGGCCACGCCGGCGGAACGCATCGTCGCTGACGGCAAATTTTTTCGGGTCGGTTCGCAGAAGTTTCATCCGCGCGGCGTGACGTACGGGCCGTTCAAGCCCGATGAGACGGGCAGCACCTTCCCGAAACCCGAACAGGTGGAACGCGATTTCGAGTTGATGAAGCAGCTCCATGCGAACTGCCTGCGCGTGTACCACGTGCCGCCGCGCTGGTTTCTGGATCTGGCGCAGGAGCACGGGCTGAAGGTGTTGGTGGATTTTTACTGGCCCAAACACACGTGTTTCCTCGAAGACGTGGAAACCATCCAGTTCGCCCGGCGCGCCACGCGGCAGGCCGCGGAGGCGGTCGCGCGTCACCCGGCGGTATTCGCCCTCACGTTGGCCAACGAAATCCCGCCCGACATCGCCCGCTGGTACGGAGCGAAGCGGATCGCCCGGTTCATCGATGAGCTGGCCGCGATCGTCAAGGAAGTGGACCCGCAACGGCTGGTCACGTTCGTCAATTTTCCCACCACTGAATTCCTGCAACCGACCAGCCTGGATTTTGTAAGCTTCAATGTGTACCTGCACGACCCGCGTCCGTTTGCCAACTACCTGGACCGCCTGCAGAACACCGCGGGCGACAAGCCGCTGGTATTGGCCGAATTCGGGATTGATTCGGTGCGCGAAGGCGAGGACGCCAAGGCGGAAATCCTGAGCGGTCACATCGAGATCGCCTGCCGCGAGGGACTGGCGGGCACGTTCATTTTTTCGTTCACCGACGACTGGCACACCGGCGGGCACCAGATTGAGAATTGGTATTTCGGGCTGACCACGCGCGAGCGCAAGCCGCGTCCCTCGTTTTACGCGGTGGCCGAGCAATACAAGCGCGCCCCATATTTTCCCCTGCCGCAATATCCAAAGGTCAGCGTCGTCGTGGCCAGTTACAACGGGGGACGCACGCTGCCCGCCTGCCTCGATTCGCTGACGCACTTGAATTACCCGAACTACGATATCATCCTCGTGGACGACGGCTCGACGGATGACACGGCGCGCGTGGCGTCGCACTATCCGACGGTGCGGACGATCCACCAGGAGAACATGGGGTTGAGCGCGGCGCGCAACACGGGGATCGAAGCCGCCACGGGTGAGATTGTTGCGTTTACCGACAGCGATTGCCGCGTGGACGAAGACTGGCTGTACTATCTGGTGGGTGACTTGCTCAAGACCGACGCGTGCGCGATCGGGGGACACAATTTGCCGCCGCCCGAAGACAGCCCGGTGGCTGGCTGCGTGGCCGTGTCGCCGGGGGGGCCCGCGCACGTGATGCTCGACGACCGCAACGCCGAACATATTCCCGGTTGCAACATGGCATTCTGGAAGTGGGCGCTGGAGGAGATTCACGGTTTCGACAGGCAGTTCCGCGCCGCCGGTGACGACGTGGACGTTTGCTGGCGGCTGCTGCAGCGGGGACGGAAAATCGCCTTTTCGCATTCTGGCTTTGTCTGGCATTACCGCCGCAACACGATCCAGGCCTACCTCAAACAGCAGCGCGGGTACGGCGTGGCGGAAGCGATGTTGCGCCGGAAACACCCCGAATTTTTCAACAGCCTGGGCGGAATGCGCTGGCGCGGGCGCATCTACAGTCCGTCGCGGGTCGCCGGGTTCTTCGGGAAATTCGTCATTTACCATGGCACGTTTGGCAGCGCGCTGTTCCAGACGCTGTACACGCCGGAACCGAGCGGGCTGCTGACGCTGTTGACGAGCCTGGAATAGCATGTTGTGTTCACCCTGGGAGCATTTCTGCTGGCGATGGTGTGGCCGGCGATGTGGCCGCTGCCCGTCCTGACCGGTTGCGCCAGTTTGGCGGTGGCGACGGTGGCGGCGGCATACGTGGAATTGCCACCGTGGCAGATGCGCTGGTGGTCGCGTCCGCTGGTGGCGATACTGTACCTGCTGCAGCCGATTGTGCGCGGGTGGCCGAAGTACGCGCGGCGGCTGCGACGGAGCGAGACGCCGCCGGCGGCGTACCAAACGGTGCGCGCACTGGCCGCGCAATACAGAGGATTGGGTTCCGTGCATACGCTCAATTATTGGAACGAGAAGAGCATCGAGCGATTTACGTTTCTGGAGGCGCTGCTGGAATTGCTCGACCGCGATCAATGGCAGGCGCGCACGGACAGCGGGTGGGACGAATTTGATGTGACGATTTACGGCGACCGCTTCACGCGGGTGGACGTGAAAACCGTCGCGGAAAACCATGGGGGCGAGAAACGGTTGTTGCGGGCGCACTTGGAGGGCGGTTGGACGTTCCTGGGGAAGATGTCGTTCTTCGCGATGGCGGTTTGCATGTGTCTGGCGGCGCGATTGTGGTGGTCGCTGGCGCTGCCCAGGGCCGGAGTGCCGTTGTGGATGTTATGGGGGCTGACGGTGTTCCCGCTGGCATTGATCGGGCTTTGGGCGGGCTATCTCGAGTTGCGTACGCGCCGGAGCGTGCGCCTGGCCACCACGTTGTTGGACCTGTGCGCCAAGCAGCTACAACTGATCAAGCTTGGCGCGCCGAAGAAGTTTGTGAAACCCGACTAGTCCGCCTCAGGCGGACGAGCGCGGGACGGGGGCGTCGCAGGTCCGCAACAGCGTACGGAGCACCTTGTCCGAATCGAAGTACTTCAGCGCAATTTGCCGCGCCGCCCGGCACTGGCGTTCGTAGTCCTCCCCAATTCTTTCGACCGCGTTCGCTACGTCCTCCGCTGTTTGAAAGGCGAACAACCCTTCGCCACAGGGCAGGATCCTGGTGAATCCGGTGTCTTGCACGATGGCGGGTTTGCCCGAGGCGAGGTAGGCGGCGGTGCGATCGCTGAACCAACCACAGCACGTCTTGACATACGCTTCCTTGGCGACGCTGAATTCGCCGCGGGAGCGACCGATGTAATCGAGGTAGGCATCCACGCTCAACGTCGCCGCCAGCGCTTCGGAAATGGTCCAGCCGGCATCCCGCAATCTCTGGGCGGGAGCGTCCACGCCGCCGAGGGCGATCTCGAACACGTCGCCGGTGCGACGGGGTAAATCAAGGAACTTGAGCAGCTCGACGTTCTTTTGTCCATAGCTCACACCCTGATACTCGACGCCGCCGTAGGCGGTCCAGCTCATCACGGTCGTAAACCGTTTGGCCTCGGGTGTGAAGCGCGGCGAGATCAGGTCGAGAGCAAGAGGCTGTCGACACGGATGCCAGCGCAGGCCATGGGTCGGAATCGGGCAATCGCGTTGGCCAATCCGTTCGCCAAAGGTGAAGTGAAAATCGAAATCGTGTGGCGACGCGTAACCGGGGCAGGACGCGCTGGGAGTAGGTGACATCTTGAATTGCGTGAAGCCGGGATCGATATCAACAAAGATACGCGTCGGGCACTCGCGCAACTCCTCGATCCAGGTGGTGGACGAAGAGCTCATCACGAATGCGGCGTCGCGGCACAACGTTCGCACTTCGTCGCGCTGCAGGCCACGCCATTTCTCCGCCGCGTCCACGTAACACCAACGATGCAGACCGATTCGTTTGAAGAACGGCAGGACCTGGCTCAGGCCGTACGCGGGGTTGTCGGTCATCGTATTGGTGCGCGGGTCGTAACACGCATTGGGCCAGCCATGGTGTTCGAGGAAGACGACGTCGTAACCGAGTTTCACGAGGCCCGCGAGAAAATGATACTGCGACAACAGGTGTCCGCCGAGCGGGTAACGGGCCAGATATCCGGTGAAGATGGCGATCGGACGGCTCATGCGATGGCCCTGGCGAGAAGATCGGCGAGGACCGTGCGCGCATCAAACATTTGCTCCGCCAACTGGCGTGCGGCGCGGGAATGCGCGGCATAGTTGGCGTTGATGGCATCGATTGCCGATAGCGCTTCGTCCATCGTGCGGAATGCGAACAGTCCGTGACCGGTAGGGTAAACGTTGCTCCAACCCGTGTCCTGCAGCACGCACGGTCGCCCCAGCGCCAGGTAACAGGCGCTACGGCAACTGAACCATCCGCTGCGAGATTTGACGTAACCCTCCTTGGCGACGCTCCACTCGCCCTTCGATTGGCGAAGATACTCGCGATACGTCCACGGGTCGGGCAGGTGTTCGGCGGGCTCGATGATCTGCCAGCCCTTCTGCTGAAGCGTTTCCGTCGGGCGTTTCATGCCGGGCCCCATCCCCATGGCGATTTCGAACTTCTGTGCGGTGCGTTGCGGCAGGTCCAGAAATTTCAGGAACTCCACATCTTTTTGTCCCCAGGTATCGCCGTTGTATTCACAGTTCTTGTACGAGACCCAGTTCATGACGGTGGTGAAGACGTCGCGGGGTGTCTCGGCGCCGGCGTCCCACCAATCCAGCACGACCGGTTGACGGGTTGGAATCCAGTGGAGACCGGCATGGGGAACGCGGCAGTTGGACGCGCCAATATTTTCGGCGAATGTGAAATGACGATCATGGGCGCGGATGCGATCGACGACGTCTTGTTTGCCCGAGGCGAGCGCGACCTGCGTGAACATCGGGTCGGAATCGAGAAAAACCCTGTGGGGAATGGCGAGGTATTCAGGCCGCAACCAACCGCAACCCGAGACGTTCAAGAAGAGGTCGGCGGTCGCACAAATCTCCCTGGCTTCGGTTTCCGTATGGCCGTGATAACTTGCGTCGGAGGCGCTGCGGTAGATCCAGCGGTCGGCGAGACCGAGTTTTTCCATCACGGTGCGGAGGTAGTTGACGTTGTAGCCGCAATCTTCGCTGATGGTGTTGTTGACCGGGTCATAGGGCCACATCTCGGTGTCTTCGAGGTAGAACACGTCGTGGCCGAGTTGGCGAAAGCCCTCGACGAATTGCAAGTAGTCCCACGCCACGCCGCCGAACGCGTATTGGCCGACCAGTCCCGTAACGATGATGCGCACGGAGAGTAGTTATAGTGGCTACCCCTCGAAGAGACAACCTCGGCGAACCACGGCGTGGATGAAAACGACACGGCTGCTCCCACGTCCGCCGATCCGTTCACGCACAGCAGGAACGGCTACGGGATGATGCCTTCGAGGTGGATCTCGTCAAAGGCATCGCGAATCTGGATGGCGCGGCGCGATAGATTGCTGACTGTAGCCGAACTAAATGGCAGCGTCTCCCCTTGGCGCGTATCGATGTTGTAGGTACCGGTGTGTCCACTGTTCGTCGAGATCATCAGCAGGCCGATATTGGTCATGATCGACGAGAACGGTGGATCTTCAATGAAAATGGAGTATGTCCCGCCACCCGACAAATGAAACGCGGAGAGGTCGAACACGCTACGCCCTTGCGAGCCGGTGTAGAGTGTTTTTACCCAACCTTTCTCATGGGGGTTGGGCGGATCGACATCCGGTACGATCAACGGTGACTTCCGGTAATAGTGTGGCGCTTCGGCCTTGGTGGTGAACGCCGGTATCCGGGTAAACAGCACCGCGTAGACGACTTCATTCGTGACGCCGTTGACGACGTTCGTATAACCCGGGTTCGCGATAAGCAGGTACCTACCTACGAGATCCTCCAGATTGGTGACGGCCAACTGTCCCAGCCGATTGGTATCGCTCAACTGTGCTGGCGCGGTGCCGACGGCCTCGTACTTGAGGACCCACGTGTTGTTGGTGCCTTGGAGGCTCAAGGGGCCGATCAAGTAGGCCAATGTATTCGTATTGTTCGCCGCGGTGACAAAAACGCCAAAGGATCCCGATGTGCCGTTTGATACGCCGCTCAGATCGTTGATCGTTACCGAGAAGATTTGGTTGGAGCCTTTTTCCTCAAGGATCGCGGTCCCGCGGGCGCCCGGACTCGTTGCGCTCACCGCAGCCTGGAAGGTGCTGACAGCGAAGATCGGAGGCTGAGACGCGCCCAGAGTGCTGGCGGCTAGGACCGTCAGCAGTGTCGCGGCCAGAGCAAATGGCCTCAGTGAACCCAATGGTTTTCGTGTCATCTTTTTCAGTGCTCCTGGCTCAATTCGTCGTGCGTGTGACGCTCGGAGCCATTGGTATGAGCAGCGGTCGTGCCGGACCAATCGGCCCCACCAAGTCAGTGGTCATCCGTAAGTGTTCAGGGGTCAACCAGTTACAGAACTGTCCGTTTGGGCGGAGGGCGCCGCTATGGATCCAATCCTTTTGCGCTGGACACGCACGCCGGCACATTTCAGAGTGCGCGAGATGCGGAACGAAAGATTGTTCGCGGTCGTTTCTCTCATGCTTGGGGCCTTCGCTTTTGCCGTCGTGCTGGCCTACCACCGCGTCGTCGACGGGGATCTGTGGGCGCGTCTGGCGGTCGGCGCGCACGTGTGGAAGACGGGCACGGTGATGCGCCACGACCCGTTCGCGTTCACACCGACGCTGCCGCGATGGACTGACCACGAATGGGGTGCCGGCGTCGTGTTCTTTGCGCTGCTGAACTGGTTCGGGCCGATGTCGCTGATGATTTTCAAGATCGTGGCGGCACTGGGTGCGCTCGCGGTGTGCATCGCGGCTTCGCGTGCCAATGGAACGAACTGGGCGAACCTCTTGGTTCTGGCCATGCCAAGCGCACTGGCGGTGCTGCCGGGTTATGTGCCCGTGGTCCGCAGCCACGTTCTGACGTACGGGTGTTTCGCGGCGACACTGTGGTGGCTGGAGTTGATGCGGGGCGGACGGCGGTGGCCGTCGTTCGCCATTGTTGTGCTGATGCTCGTGTGGGCGAACGTGCACGGTGGATTCGTCGTGGGCCTCGTGGCGATCGCCGTGTATGCCGCGTGGCTGGGGACGCGCGTCGCGCTGGCCACGTGGCTGGCAGCGCTGGCAGCCACCTGCGTCAACCCGTATGGACCGGGTTACTGGACCTATCTCGTACCCGCCTGGCTGCATCCGCGCGCCGATATTGCGGAATGGGGACGGATGGCGGTGTGGGGGATCGAGCCTTACTTTGGTTTTCGGCTGTTGTTTGTAATCGTACTCGGCGGGATCGCACTGGGATGGAGACGTCGCACGTGGGGCGGTCTGGTCATGCTGGCGTTAACGGCAGCAGCGGGTTGGTTGCATCGGCGGCATGCCCCATTCTTCGGGCTGGCGGCGTTGGTTTACGCCGGACCATATCTCAACCGGCCACGATTGCGGATCGAGGCTGTCGCGGTAGCGTACGTGGTGATTGCGGCGGCAGTTGCCTGGTGGTTTTTGCCGCAGGCGGCGCTGGAGCCAGCCGTGCCAGCCACTTTTTATCCCATACGCGCGGTGGACATTCTGGAAGCGGCGCACGCGGAAGGAAATCTGGCCGTGCCGTTTCGCTGGGGCAGCTACGCCTTATGGCGGCTGGCGCCGCGGATCAAAGTGTCGATGGACGGACGCTATGAGGAAACATATCCCGACGAGACGTTCGAGGAGAACCACGCGTTTTTTTACAAGGACGGCGCGAACTGGGATGAACTGTTGCGGCGATACCGCGTGAATTTCGTCATTCTCGACTTGCGGACGACTCGGTTGCAGCCCGACGATCTTTTGTCGCGCGGCTACGAACAGGTGTGGTCGGATGATACTTCGACGTTGTTTGCGCGTCGTGGCCTCGCGCCGGAACTGCGCGCCACTGCCGCAAATCTTCCTCCCACAACCCGCGAGCCCCTCGACCCGTATCTCGCCGATCGCTGGCTACCCGGGAGCCCGTGAGTCGGCTACAGTGATTGGACCATCTCGGCGGGTGGTTTCTCGATCTTGTCGATGCGGAATTTTTGTGGGGTGGTTTCGCCGGCGGCTTCGACGATGTCGCCGACTTTCTTATTCAGCAGTGTCTGCGCGAGGGCGGCGGGGTAACTGATGATGCCGCGAGCCGGATCGCCGTCCCACGCGCCGAGGATGTGATAGGTCTGTGACCGGTTGGTGCCGAGGTCGGTCACGGTGACGCTGGTGCCGATACTGACGATATCGGTCTTGGCGTCGGCGAAGTCGGTCGGCTGGGCGCGCGAAAGGAGGATTTCCAGTTCGGCCCGGCGGCGCATGAGAAGTCTCTGCATGTCCTTGGCGGCTTTGAATTCGAAATTCTCGCGCAGATCGCCGTAACTGCGGGCCAGCCCGATCTCTTTGCTGTTCTGCGGGATCTTTTTCTGGATGATGTCGTCGAGCTCGGCGCGCCGCTTGTTGTAGCTGCCCCACGACACGATGAGCGGCTGCTCCTTGACGGTCTTGGTGACGAGAAACTCCTGCACAAATGGATGCACCTTGACGACGCGCGCCACGAGCGACCGGCGATCGAGTTCTTCGAAGGCCGAGGAGGAAAGAATCAGGCGAGTGATCTTGCGCACGGTCTCGGTGTCGGCCTGGACGAGGAGGTCGGCCACGAGTTCCTCTTCCCCGAAGAGCACATCGCGCAGTTTCTTGCTGACGGACTTGTTCGGGGCGGACTCGATCGATTCAATGACGGCGAAAAGCAACGCGGGAGTTTGCAGTGCGTCCAACCAGGGGTGCGCCTTGCGGGAAGCGGGAGTCGAGATGTTCCGGCAAATCCAGCACAATAATTCTGTTCCGGCGGTTTGATTATGGACCCATTGCTCGATCGCGTCCGCTTTCTGGGCAAGCACATCGGGAATCTCATCGAGCGATCGGGTGGAAAACCGGTTGAGTTCCCGCAACAGGCGGTCGGGATCGGTGATTTTGAGGACGGCGAGCGCACGCCTTTGAGCCGATGTGCTCAACTCGTCCAACACCTCGGACAGATGCGGGGATGCCGAGAGCAGTCTGGCCAGCAACACGGCGGTGTCCTCCGTGGGCGACTTCTGGTGCTCGCGGAGTTGTTCGAGGACGACGGCCGCTTCGATGCGCTCGACAGGTCGGCTCGCCGGGGTTCTTTTGAGTGATTCGAGCAATGCGTCCTGAAACTCCTGGATCAAAAGCTCGGCGTCTTCGAGTTCGTCCACGAGCTTGAGGAACTGGCGAGCCACCTCGGTCTGCTGGGCAAGGCCTTTGGCATCGCGGAAGGCTTCGAGAATTTCGTCCTGTTGCGAAACCGGTGCGGTGCGCAGAATCACGGGGTCGGTCTTCTTCGCCGGGAGGTCAAAGTGGGGATCTTTCTTGAGCAGCTTGCGTGCGTTCTCCCACCATTTTTTCCATTGGTCGGCGGGGATGACCGAGCCCGAGAGCAGGCCTTCAATCCGTTCGGGCGTTGCCGCGCGATGATGACTGAGCAGCACGAGACGAAGCGCCGCGACCGGATCTTCCGCGGCCATACGCTTCAGGCCGTCAAGGTCGGTGAGCTTGCGGACTTCGATGTGGTCGATGCTGACGGGCGCGAGGCTTTCGGCAGCGTAGGCCAGCTTCATGGAATGCGAAGGGTTGTGGGCGAAACTGACAACAATCTGTCCGAGCGTAGCGTCGAAGGACTTTACGCGACCGACTCCCCAACTTTTGTGCTGGCAGTACGTCCCCACTTGCAGCGCCAGCAAGGTTTCGATACGAGCAATCGCGGTTGGGAGAGGTGTACGATTTTGATCAAGGTCCGAAACGGTGAGGATGGCCCTGAGACGGGGGTCAGACTCGTGGAGTTGGCTATAGGCACTGAGAAGCTCGGCCCGTAGCGGCTTGTCCGTTGGCTTCGCTTCTGCTTGCAGCTTAAGGGCATAGAGCCATTCGTGATGCTTGCCGGCGGCCTTGATGCTCTCGGCGATCAGCGAGGCAAGTTCAGCGGCCATTTCGGTCTGTCCGGCGTCGGCAAATTCCTTCACGAGTAGGAGTAGGAACTCGGGTTGGTCAGAGAATTGCTCTGCTAACTCCAGCCACAGGGCTTGAGCGTTGTCCCAGTCGGATCGGGACAGGAAGTCCTTGAGTTGCTGATGGTGGTTTTGTATCGAAGACATTTGAGATCAGGGAGATTTCGTTTTTTCGGTGAAGACAGTTGCCAACAAGAGGCCCGCGGCCAGCCAGCTTGACGATGCTGGCAGCCAGAGATATGATCGCTTACGCATGAGATGGGTTTCGACGTTTGGTGTACTCTGGTTTCTTCTTGCCGCCGGCTGTCAGTCTAACCAAAACGCGCGGGTGTTGTCTCCTGAGAAATTTTCCGTCATGACCAGTAGCACAGCCTACAGCGCCACCGACACGAATGCAACGGCCGGAACCAACGCCAAGCCGCGGGTGATCGTACCCGGCGTTAGCATCAGCGTGACCGTGGATGAGGACCACAGCCTCGACCACGTTTACGTGGTGCCGATCAGCGGGGCGATTGACTTTGTGCCGCTCGGGCGTGTTCAGGCGGAGGGACTGACGGCGGATGAGGTGGCGCAGAAGATCAAGGAAGGCCTGGAGAAGGACTATTTCCAAAAAGCCACGGTAACCGTGGCCATCGAGTCCGCGCTGGCTACGAGTGGCGGCGCCGGGGGCGTGATTTACGTGATTGGCAATGTGAATCGACCTGGTCCATTGCTGCTGCCGAAGGACGAGCGGTTTACCGTAACCAAGGCGATCATTGCCGCGGGGAACTTCGCGACCTTTGCCAATGGCGGCAAGGTGCAACTGATCCGCTACGACAAGACGGGGAAGAAATACCTCACGTACATTGACGTGGACCGAATTATGAAGCGCGGTGAATTTGAAAAAGACATCCAGGTCCAGGATGGGGACTGGATCATTGTGCCGGAGAAGTTGATCAACTTTTAGTCAAGGGGGCCAGGACGCCGAACGAGACTTGCTTATGATGAATCAAAACGCCGCGGAAAACAGGTCCGAGAGCGTCGACATCAAGGAGTATATTGCCGTTCTGCTGAAACGGAAATGGCTCATTTTGATTTGCTTTCTGCTCAGCATGGCCGGCACCACGGCCTTCCTGTTTACCCGTCAGCAGATTTACGAAGCGGATGCCAAGTTATTGGTGACGACGGCCGGCGGGTCGGTACCGGTTTCGGAAGTGACTCGCGAGGACGAGAGCCGGTTTTATGCTACGCAAATCGAGATTCTCACGGAGCAAACGATGTTGCGCCGCGTCCAGTTGCGGATGCGAAAGACCCCGGATGAAATCCGGGAAAATCTCTACGACCGCAAAGTCGAACCCGTTCGTGGCGCGGCGATTCTGATGATCCGCGTTCAGAGTCCCTCAGCGGATTTTGCGAAGGACTTCGCGAACACGCTCTGCGAGGAATACATGCATTTCCGTGACGAGCAGCGCGCCCAGAGTTCCGAGTCCGCACTGCTCATGCTGACGCGAGAAATCAAACGGCTCGGGGAAGAGAAGCAGGCCGCGACCGAAAAGATGCTGGACTACGCCAAGCAGAACCATGTGGACCCGATGGGTAGTGTGGGGTTCGCCTGGTACAAACGGTTCAACATGCTGAACTATGGTTACGCCACAGCCGCCAAGGCCTACAACGAGGCGAAGACGCGCAAGGAATTGCTCGATGCCCGGCCCGACACCTCGACGGTGCTGGCCTTGTTGGCGGCGGAACGCGAGGAGGGTATTGATTCGTTCACGCAGGGGGCGGCCAGTTCCAATGAAGCCCAGCGGGTCGTCTCCAAGGGCATGCAACTGGACATCTTTGTCGAAGAAGACCCCTCTCTGAACACGCGGGTGCAGGTTGGGCCGGACGGCACCATTAACTATCCCGGTATTGGCGCCGTGCCGGCCGATGGCCTGACGACGCAGGCGCTTGCCGAAAACATCAAACAAGGGCTGTTGGGCAACAAGCTGGTCAAGCCCAAGGAGTGGGGAGACCGCGGTGGAATCGTTTACACCGACGAACTGCAGAAGGTCATGACGGCCACGGTGAGAGTCGTGATCGAAGATCCGAACAGTTCTCCCGTCGGCGACGTTCAGGCGAAAACCGCGGATGAATTGGGGCGGTACTCCTTCGGGGCGCTGAACGAGACCGTCTCCAAGCAACTGTTTGAATTGGAAAGAAGGAAACGGGAGCTGGAGGTCAAGCTGGATGAAATGCGCAAGATCTACAAACCACGGCATCCGGCGCTGGTGCAAGTCGAGCAGCAATTGAACGAGACGACCTCGCAGATCAACGGGGAGATCGAGTTCATTCGGCAGAAGGCGGACGCGGATCTCGTCGTCGCCAAGAAGAACTTTGATGAGATGTCGGCGCTGGGCAAGCAATTGGACGACGCCGTGTATATCGACGGCGAAAAGGCGACCGAATGGAAGACGTTGAAGGATGACGTTGATCAGATCCAAAGTTTGTACAATGCGCTGCTGTCGCAGTTGATGAAGATCGATGTGTCTCAGGGGTTTAATTCGCGGACCGTCTCGGTGTTGGAGCCCGCCCTTCTTCAACCGGAGCCGGTGTACCCCAAGAAGATGAAGATTCTTCTGATGGCGGCGTTCTTTGGCCTGGGCATGGGATTGGCATTGGCGTTCTTCATTGAGTACATCGACGATTCGATCAAGTTGGCGGAGGAGGTAGAGCGCGATCTCCAGCTGCCATTCCTGGGGATGATCCCGGCAGCGCAATGGAACCCTGACGATCTCAGCGCGCATCGGCTGGACCGGCTGAAGCAACAGGGCGGCGTCGCCGAATCGTATCGCGTCGTTCGCTCGGCGATCATCTTTTCCACGCCGCGCGAGAAGCTTCGCTCGATTCTAGTCACCAGCGCGGTGCCGCGCGAAGGCAAGACCACCACGGGCGTCAATCTCGCCATCGGGTTCTCGCAGGTCGAGGATCGGGTGCTGCTGGTCGATGCCGATCTTCGTCGTGGGGAAGTCCACAAGTATTTTGGTTTCGAGAAAGACAAGGGTCTGGCCGAAGTACTGCTCGGCGAGGCGACGCCCGAAGAAGTCATCAAACGCGGTGATGTCGTCAAACTGGACGTGATCACCTGCGGCGCCTATCCGGCCAATCCCGCGGAATTGTTGCTGGGCTGGCGATTGAAGGAGTTCCTCGAGTGGGCTTACAAACACTATGACCGGGTGGTGGTGGATTGTCCGCCCGTGATGGGGATTGCGGACAGCGCCATTCTCGGCTCGGCCGTCGACGGCGTATTGTTCATCATCTGGGCGGGACGCACATCGCGCCGTTACGTTCGGGTGGCGAAGATGACGGCGGTCAGCCGTGGCGCGAAAGTGTTTGGGTTCGTGCTCAACAACCTTGAGCCAGGCCGTGTCGGCTACTACCACTATTACCCATACTACTACAGTTACTACTCGCGCGGATATTACTATGCCCACAAGGAAGACGAGGGCAAAGGTGGCGATATCAAGGGCATCGAAGTACCCGCGCAGCAAGACGGCAAGGACGAGATCGACGACGTGTATTGATCAGCGTCGCCGCGCATGGACTTCCAGCCGATGAGTTGGCGGGCTGCGGTCGGGCGGATCGCGACTTCTTTTGGGGGCGCAAACGAGCCTGGCTTCGGCAGCTCGAATTCACGATCGCGAGGAGTTACCCCCGGAGGCCCGCGATGCACCCAACAGGTTGGTTACACGTCGAAAATCACGATCGCCCGCCACGAACCGTCCGGCTGTGATTCGACGCTCAATTGATGGTAAGTGACGGCCTTGATTTCTTCGTTGGTTTCGGAGCGCGTGAAATCAATCGGACCACCGCGGAGAGTGGCCGTCAGACGCAGTGGCGTCAGCTCGTGAAACTCGAAATGGTCATACAAAACATGGTTGGCCTCAATTTCGTAGAGGAGGTCGGCGAGCCAGTCGTGCAACAAATCTTCTACTAACTCGGCTTGGAGGTCGATTGTCTTCTGGAGAGTGCCTTCGGGCTTGTGGAACCGCCCGAGCGCCTCAGACAACGCGCGGGCGGCATTTTCGAATAATTCGGCGAGACTCCTCCCGTAGATATGGACGCCAATGTCCGCCGTATGATCGAAGAATTCGAACCGGTCAGTCACCCTTGTAGTTTGCCCACTTCGCCTTGCGATCCGCAACCAGTTTGTCGAATTTTTCGAGTTGGTCGGGCCGCAACACGACGCGTGCCTTTGCATCGAAATCATCCAGCGCCGCCAGCACCCGTGGCTGGCACTGGCTGCGCGCGTCTGTGATCTGCACCTGCGCAGCCTGAACCAGCGTGAGCATCTGAGCCCGTTGTGACGGATCCAGATGCAGTTGACGGGTCAAACGCCGGGTGACCTCTTGGGCCGTAAACGGCGTTTGGCCGCGTATCAGGCGGTGGAGACGTTTGGAGGCGGATGCGCCCACCAGAGAACCGCCGGCGATCATTCCAAGGATAAATACGGCCACAAGAGCCAGGATTGCCTTCCAGTTCTTCATAATTACTCTCCCCCAAGCAGGCCCGCGAACGCCGCTTCGTCTCCCGCTCCGAGCGAGGCTTCGGCGCCCATTTGGGATTGGACGTTGTATGACCAGGCGCCGGTAACAACGACAATGGCCGCAAATCCGGGCATGAGTCGCCAGGCGAGGGTGGCCCACGGCGTCGGCTGCTTCCGGATCTCACGTAAGGCCGCCAGCAACCGCGTCTCGAAGCCGTATTCGGCGCGCGACGTCTCCGGCCGCGCCCCGCGCGCGGCCTGAAACAGTTGGTTCAGTTGTTCATCGTTCATGGCTTGTCTCCAGAATTTTCTTGAGCGCTTGTCGCGCGCGAAACGCGCGCACTTTTACGTTCGACTCACTCCAACCAGTCAGCGCTGCCGTTTCGCGTACCGACCGTTCTTCGAACTCCAGCAGCGTAATCACGAGCCGCTCGTCGTCCTTGAGCCTGGCCATGGCCCATTGCAGCAACTCTCGGGCGTGCTCGGCGTTGCCGCTGGGCTGTGTTCCCAGTTCGATCCCGTCGAGCGGCACGTTTTCGCGGTCGTGACGGGTCGCGCGCAGGAAGTCGTAGCAGGAGCGCACCGCGATGCGCGACACCCAGTGCTCGAATGGCGCCTCGCCACGAAAGCTCTTCAACTTCTGATACGCCTTCACAAAAATTTCCTGGCAGATGTCCTGCAATTCGGCGTCGTTGCGGGCGAATCGGGCCGCAATGCCGAACACCTTGCGCTTGTGCCGCGCCACCAACATGGCAAACGCCTCATCATCACCCCCGAGGGTGGACTCAATGAGACGTTGGTCCGTCGGTTCATCGATCTGGGCGCTCATCGCGCCGCAATTATTAATCGGTCGCGAGGCGATTGGCAATTCGTTGCAGCAAGCCGTCGAAACGGGCGTCTGCATCGATCTGCATGTCCTTGAGCTTGTGTAATTGTTCGGGCGTGAGCACGGCGCGAATGTCGTGGGCGACGTGGGCGCGTTGCACGGCCAGGTCGGCTTCCAGGGAGGCGACCTTGGCGGCCTGGGCGCGGATGGCGGTTTCATCAACCGTTTGCGCGCGGATGGTGTCGCGCAGTGCGCGCCGTTCGGTCACGACCTCTTTCACCAACGGCCCAACGGTCGGCTGATAACTGCGGAGGATGGTCTTCAATTGCGCCTTCTGCGCATCCGTGACGCCGAGCTTGGCCAGTCTCTGGGCAAACCGGCCATTGGTAGTGCCGATCTCGCTGGTGTCCGCTTGCGCCAAAAAGGCGAAGAAGCCCCCGACGGTTGCTGCCGCGATTATGCCCGCGCCGATTAAAGCTTTTGTATGCGTCTTCATTCCCTTGTTGTTCCCTTCATCAATACGAGACGCGGCGAAGGTGAGGAAGGTTACAGAATCAATGCGGCTGGGTGGGCCTTATGCGGTCGAGAGTGGGTTCTACGCTAGCCAACGCGTTTGATTTCGCAGCGATTTCACTGTCAACTTTGCGCACGGCCATGTCCCATGCTCTGTCGTCGGCCTCTTCAACTTCTCGAAATGCGTAGTACCATTGGAGACGTTCCTCGTCCAAATGAGCCTGTAGCCGCACCAACTCATCTGTTAGCTCCGCGCGCTCCTTCTCTAGCGACTGTCGGGACCTTGCTTGCTCAAGGCCACGGGTGAATAACCAAACCCCGCACAAAAATGTGACCCCAAGCAGCAAACCGGCTCGGGTGGGAGACTTCATGACTTCTCGTGTTGCAGCCGGAGCTGGCCGCAGGCGGCGTTGATGTCAGTGCCTTTTTCGATGCGCAGGGTGCTGGTGACGCCGTGCGGTTGGAGGGTGTGCTGGAACATCTTGCAGCGGTCGCGGTCAGGTCGTTTCCACGGGAGGCCTTCGACGGGATTGTAGGGAATGAGGTTGACCTTGGCGTGAAGACGCTTGGCGATGGCCCCGAGCTTGTGCGCCTGTTCGAGGGAGTCGTTGACGCCGTCGATGAGGATGTACTCGAACGTCATCATGCGTTTCCTGGTGTTGACGTAATAATCGCAGGCGGCGAGCAACTCCTTCAGGGGAAACTTCCGATTTACGGGCATGATTTTCTCGCGCACCTCGTCTGTCGCGCCGTGCAGCGAGACCGCGAGGCGAATCTGCATCGGCTCATCGGCGAGTTGTCTGATGCGCGGGACCAGGCCGACCGTGGACACCGTGATCTTGCGCGCGCCGATGCCGAGTCCCCACGGCGCATTGACGATCTTCAGCGCGCGCAGGAGATTGTCGTAATTGGCCAGAGGTTCGCCCATGCCCATGACGACGATGTTGTTGACCTTTTCGCCGCTGAGCTTCTGGATCTGCAATACTTGATCGACGATTTCGGCCGCCGTCAGATTGCGTTTCACGCCGTCCAGGCCGCTCGCGCAGAACTTGCAGCCATACGCGCACCCGACCTGCGTCGAAACGCAAACCGTGTGTCGGTCGCTGCTGGTGGTCAGACCCGGCGTGGCCGGAATCAGCACGGTCTCAATGAGCGAGTGGTCGCGGAGTTGGAACAGGAACTTCTCCGTCGTGTCGGACGCGCTGCGCGTCTTGAGCGTGTGAACGGCGTTCAACTCGAAGCCGGAAGCGAGTTTCTCTCGCAAGGCAGCAGGCAGATTGCTCATCTGATCGAATGAGTCCGCCTGTTTCTCGTAGATCCACTGCAAAATCTGGTCGGCGCGATAGGCGGGTTCGCCCAGCACACCTAGGCGTGCCGCCAGTTCCTCGCGAGATAACGATTTGATGTCCGCTCTGTTGTTCACACTTTATTGGCTCTGAGTTCGTTCAGGGAGTAATGCGTGCCACGCCAATCGATTCCATTGTTCCACAGCGTCTTCAGCGTGGCCCGCCAAATAATGTATTGAAACAAGAGTGCCGTAACCGGGATGCCGATACAATGCCAGCGTTTCGCTCCATGGCAATGCGCGTTGTCCATGTAAAGAGCCGCGACCAGAGCAACGATGGCGAGGTTGAGCCACCACGTTGGGCCGCGCACGATCGCCAGCGCCACCAACGGCCAGACGAACACGAGGAATTGGGCGATGCTCGCAGCCACGACGATTGGCAGGTTGTACTCCACGCCTGCAAACGCATTCTTTTCCAGCCCGCGAATCAACTCGTCGACCGAACTGTACCATTCAACCACAATCAGCCCGCCGCTCAGCGCCATCTCCTGCCGAAAACCGTGCTTCTTGATCAGCTTGCCGAGCTTCATGTCGTCATCGGGGCGCATCGCAATCGCCCGATGACCACCGATGGCGCGGTACGCGTCGGCCCGTAGGAGATTGAACGCGCCGATGCCGATATGGCGCGGACTTTTCGGGTTGCGTGCCTTCCACGGTTTGGCGTAGAGACCGAAGAACAGAATAAACACGCCACCAAACATGCTCAGGAACGTGCCCGGCATTTTTGGTTTCGGTCCTGCCGCAAGGTGATCGAGTCCTTCACAGAGGAGAAACGTAACGGCGCGGCTGAGGACTGTCCGTTCCATCACGACGTCGGCGTCGGTGAACAACAGCAGCTCGCCCGTGGCATGTTCCGCGCCGAGGTTCAACGCATGTGTTTTGCCGAGCCAACCTCCGGGCAGGTCGGTGACGTGCACGACGTGCAAGCGCGGTTTTTTGATGGCGATCCGGTCGAGAATCCCGCCGGTTTCATCCGTGGAACGATCATCGACGGCGATAAACTCGATGTTCGGGTAATCCTGCGCGAGAACCGATTGCAGTCCTTGCTCGATTTTGCGGGCTTCGTTCCGCGCGGCGATGATCACGGTAACTCTCGGTGCGTGCTCACCGGAGGATGGTGGCTGGTCTGCCAACCGGGCCAGGGAACGATTCCCGATGGCGAACTCGATGACGGTTGCCAACACCAACAGCAGCGTTACCACCGCGAGCCAGAATAGAAGCGACTGCATACCCCGGATGTTACCAGAAGAGCAGGGAATTCTCTTGGCTTTCTGCAGACCGTTGTATGGACCAATTTACCTGCGCCGCCAAGTGACGCGATGCATTGGCTAGGTCTTCTTTTCCGTCTCGCTTGTTTCTGCGGCTTCTTCCTGTTGCTCGCTGATGACGCGGGCGATGGCGACGAGTTTGTCGCCTTCGTTGAGGTTGATGAGTTTGACGCCCTGGGTGTTGCGGCCGGCGATGCGGATGTCTTTGCAATTGGTGCGAACGGTTTGGCCCTGGGACGTCGTGAGCATGATTTCATCGGAGTCGGTGACGCTGAGGGCGCCGACGACGCTGCCGACTTTGTCGGTGGTCTTCATGGTGATGATGCCCTTGCCGCCGCGAGACTGGACGCGATATTCGTCGAACGGGGTGCGTTTGCCAATGCCGTGTTCGCCGGCAACGAGGAGCGTGGCCTTGGGATCGACGATCTCGACGCCCACCACGAAATCGCCTTTGTCAGGTCGGATGCCCCAGACGCCAACAGCGCTACGGCCCATGTCGCGCGCGTCTTCTTCGTGGAAGCGAATGCTCATGCCGTCCTTGGTGACGAGGACGAGTTCGTTGTTGCCATTGGTAAGTTTGACGCCGATAAGGCGGTCGCCCTGTTCGATGGTAATGCCGATGATGCCGCCTTTGCGGACGTTGGCGTAGGCGCTGAGGACGGTCTTTTTGACGATTCCCGCGCGCGTGGCCATGACGACATAGTCCTTGTCGGAGAACTCCTTGATGCGGATCAGCGCCGCGACTTTTTCCTCGGGGCGAAGTTGGAGGAAGTTGGCGATGGATTTGCCCTTGGCGGCGCGGCCCATCTCGGGAAGTTCGTAGACCTTCTCGACGTAAACGCGGCCGGTATCCGTGAAGAACATGATATTATCGTGCGTGGAGCAGGTGAAGAGATGCTCAATAAAATCTTCTTCGCGTTGTTCCATGCCAATGACACCCTTGCCGCCGCGGCGTTGCGAGCGGTAGGCGCTGACGGCGGTGCGCTTGATGTAACCCTGGTGCGAGATGGTGACGATGCAGGCTTCGTTGGCGATGAGGTCTTCGATGTTGATCTCGCCTTCGTCGGCCACGATGTCGGTGCGACGGGGATCGGCGTACTTCTCCTTGACTTCGAGTAGCTCGGCCTTCACGACGCCCATGAGCTTCTTCTCGCTGGCGAGCAGGCCCTTGAGGTACTCGATGCGCTTGATGAGTTCGAGGTATTCCTCCTCGATCTTGTCGCGTTCGAGGCCGGTAAGCTGGTAGAGGCGCATCTCGAGGATGGCGTTGCATTGAAGTTCGGACAGCTTGAATTTGTCCATCAACTTCTTCTTTGCGTCCTCGCGGTCGTCAGCGTTCTTGATAATCTTGACGACGGCATCGATGTTGTCGAGCGCGATGCGGAAGCCTTCAAGGATGTGGGCGCGTTCCTCAGCCTTTTGCAGTTCGAACTTCGTGCGGCGGGTAATGACTTCTTTGCGGTGCGCAATGTAGCATTCGATCATCTGCTTGATGTTCATCGTGCGCGGACGACCGTGATCGATCGCGAGCATGATGACGCCGAACGTGTCTTCGAGTTGCGTGTACTTGTAGAGGTTGTTGATGACGACCTTCGGAATGGCGTCGCGCTTCAACTCGATTACCACGCGGATGCCGTCCTTGTTGGACTCGTCACGGATATCGCTGATGTCGTCGAGCTTCTTTTCGTTGACGAGTTCCGCCATGCGTTCGATCAGCGTGGCCTTGTTGACGTTGTACGGGACCTCCGAGATGATCAGGCGTTCCTTGCCGCCCTTGACCTCCTCGATCCCGACACGTCCGCGCATCTTGAGGCTGCCGCGGCCGGTGAGCAGGTAATCCTTGATGCCCTGCTTGCCGCAGATCATGCCACCCGTCGGGAAGTCGGCGCCTTTGATAAACTTCGCAACGTCTTTGACGTCAGTCTCCGGATCGTCAATCAACGCGCAACAGGCGTCGGTGATTTCGCCTAAATTGTGGGGCGGAATGTTCGTGGCCATGCCGACCGCGATGCCCGTGCTGCCGTTGACAAGAAGGTTCGGGATGCGCGCCGGCAGGACGACGGGTTCCTTTTCCTTCTCGTCGAAGTTGGGCTGGAAATCGACCGTGTCTTTATCGAGGTCGGCGAGCAACTCCTCGGCAATTTGTTCGAGACGGCATTCCGTATACCGGTAGGCCGCGGCCGGGTCGCCATCGATCGAGCCGAAATTCCCCTGGCCGTCGATGAGCGGGTAGCGCATGGCAAAATCCTGCGCCATGCGGACGAGGGTGTCGTAGACGCTGGCGTCGCCATGCGGGTGATATTTGCCGAGAACTTCACCGACGACCTTGGCGCATTTCGAATAGGAGCGGTTGTGCAGCAAACCGAGTTCGTGCATCGCGTAGAGCACGCGGCGATTCGACGGCTTCAAGCCGTCGCGGGCGTCGGGCAGGGCACGACCGACGATGACCGACATCGAGTAATCGATGTAGGCTTGTTGCATTTGCTCGCTGATATTGACCGGCGAAACTTTTTCATTTTGTGCGTACATGACTGGTTCCTACTGTTTCCCCACGAACAGCTTGGTTGTTGTTACAAAATTCTCGGCGTCGGCCACCAGTTCCTTCATCCGCTGGCAATCCGGCGGTGGTTGCGGGCCGATGCCGGCATCCTCGTGCAACTGTGTCGCCTTCTTGAACCGCTCGCCAATCTCGCGGGGGATCAGGCCTGTTCTGACGAATTCCCGATGAAATTTGGCGGCCACATTGCCGTCACGGGACGGTCCGAACTCCTTCGTCGCCAACAGCGCGCACGCGCAATAAAACATCGTGAAATACACCCGGTCCATCGCGCCCCGGCACATCTTTTGGTCGATCAGCAGACGCGCCTCCTTGAGGCTTTCCGCGGCCTGCGCAAGCCGGAGGTTGATCAAGTCCTGGGCTTCGGGTGTCACGGCGCGAATTAGACGTCGAGGTTGCGGACGTTCAGTGCATGATCCTCGATGAACTGCCGGCGTGGCGCGACCTCGTCGCCCATCAACACCGTGAACATATCGTCCGCCTTGGCCGCGTCTTCGATGACAACCTTCAACATCTTACGGCGCTCGGGGTCCATCGTGGTTTCCCACAGCTGCTCGGGATTCATCTCACCCAACCCTTTATACCGCTGGATCGCGAGGCCGCGTTTGCCGATCTCCTTGATCTGCTCCAGAATCTGGGGAATGGAATGGATCTCCGAACGCCGTTCCTCGGCCTTTGCTTTCGGCTTTTTGGCGTCGGGCTTCTTGGAAGCGGCAGGATCCGCCTTCGCCAAGGCTTTGGCGGACGAGTCGGCCGGCAGGGCCTCGCCCTCCACGGCTTCCGCAACCGTGCTGCCCTCCACCAACTCGAAGAGAGGTTTTTCCTGGGCGGCGTAGTGTTCAAGATTGAAGCCCTTTCTCTCGAGGGCTTCGATGGCGGACTGGATGCTGTTGGACTCGGTCAACTCCAGCGGCCTGGCTTGCGGAGCCTGGTCTTTGTCGCCGTTCTTGGCTTCGGGAGCGGCCTCTTCGTCGAGGTCGACGTCATATTTGTCGCAAAGCTTTGACCATTCCTTGTCCGTGCGCGCGAACTCGAAGCGGACGACGCCGTTCTCCTTAATGCGCATCGCATAGGACGGGAACTCGCCGGACTTTTCATCGCGGGCGGCGAGGTAGTCTTCGAACTTGATGCCCCGCCGCTCGGTGGTGTCAACCAGCTTCTCCAGTTCCTGCAACGATTCGAGGACGGAGACCAGCTGCTGCCCGGAGAATTCCTTTTTGTCCCGGAGACGGAACAGGCGCGAGTCTTCGGAGCCGAGTTCGATGAGGATGCGGCTCATCTGGTCGTCGTTCTCGACGTACTCTTCACGCTTCTTGCGTTTGACTTTGTAGAGCGGGGGCTGCGCAATGTACACGTAGCCGGGCGACTCCAGCAGCTTCGGCATCTTGCGATAGAAGAACGTCAGCAGCAATGTGCGGATGTGCGAACCGTCCACGTCGGCATCGGTCATGATGACGATGCGGTGGTAACGGAGTTTCTCGATATTGAACTGGCCTTCGCCGTCGCCTTCGCCGATGCCGGTGCCGATGGCGGTGATCATCGCGCGGATTTCGTTATTGTTGAACATCTGATCGTCTCGGGCCTTTTCGACATTGAGTAGTTTGCCGCGGATCGGCAGGACGGCCTGGAACTGGCGGTTGCGGCCCTGTTTCGCCGAGCCGCCGGCGGAATCACCTTCGACGATGTAGAGTTCGCAGAATTCCGGGTTGCGCTCCGAACAATCGGCCAATTTGCCGGGGAGTCCGCCGCCGGTGAGCGCGCCTTTGCGGACGGCCTCGCGGGCTTTGCGGGCGGCTTCGCGGGCGCGCGCGGCGGTGAGCGACTTGTCGACGATGCGACGGGCAATCGGCGGATTCTGCTCGAAGAATGTCGTGATCCCTTCGTAGACGATGGAGTTGACGATGCCTTCGACCTCGCCGTTGCCGAGTTTGGTCTTGGTCTGGCCCTCGAACTGCGGGTTCGGAACCTTGACGCTGATGACGGCGGTAAGACCTTCGCGCAAGTCGTCGCCCGAGAGCGTGGGATCTTTTTCCTTCAACAGGTTGTTGGATTTTGCGTACTGGTTGATGGCCTTGGTGAGTGCGGAGCGGAACCCACTCAGATGGGTGCCGCCTTCGATGGTGTTGATGTTGTTGGCGTAGCTATAGACCGACTCGTTGTAGCCTTCGTTGTATTGCAGGGCGACCTCGGCGGCGATGCCATCCCTCTCCTTGGAGACGTAGATGACCTTTGGGTGGAGCGGTTCCTTGGCGCGGTTGATGTGCTTGATGAATTCTTCGATGCCGCCATTGAACTTGAAGAGGTCTTCGCGTTTGTTCCGCTCGTCCTTGAGGGTAATTTCGATGCCGCGATTCAGGAACGCCAGTTCCCGCAGCCGATTGGCCAGGATGTCGTACTTGTACTCGATGACCGGGAAGATTTCGCTGTCGGCTTTAAAGGTAATCTTCGTGCCCGTGCCCTTGGCTTTGCCTATGACCTCAAGTTTGGACGCGGTCTTGCCGCGTTTGAAGCGCATGTGATGGACCTTGCCGTCGCGCTTGACTTCGGCTTCGAGCCATTCGCTGAGCGCATTCACGCAGGTCACGCCCACGCCATGGAGCCCGCCGGAAACCGTGTAGGATTTCTTGTCGAATTTGCCGCCGGCGTGCAGCAACGTGAGCACGACCTCGATGGCGGGCTTTTTCTCCGTCTTGTGCATGTCGACGGGAATGCCGCGGCCGTCGTCGACGACGGTGATGGAGTTGTCGACATGGATTGCGACATCGATGTGTTTACAAAAACCCGCGAGGGCTTCGTCAATGGAGTTGTCGACGACCTCGTAAACGAGATGATGCAGGCCGCGTTCGCCCGTATCGCCGATGTACATCGCGGGACGCTTGCGCACCGCCTCCACACCCTCGAGCTTTTGTATTTTGTCAGCGGTGTAGTCGCTGGCCCCAAGAGTTTGGACCACCCGATCTCGATGTTTTGAAAGTGATTTTTCCACAGTACGCGTTCTTTCCAGAAGCTTGCCGGACATTAGCAACCCCCTCCTCCTTTGATGCAAAAAATATAGCGTAAGTTCAGACAATTCTGCAACGATATTCGTGCAAAATACCGCACTTTTTTTTCTTGTATAAGTGGCGATAGGCGAGAATGTTCTACAGGATTATTTCAGGTGGGAAATGGGGGATTGACAAGACACCGAGAGATGGTAAAATAAAGCAATATTGGTAAGATACTCAGGATTACATGAAGGCATCGGTTAAGAGTGATTATGCATGTCGGGCGGTGGAGGCCTTGGCGCTTCATCATCCGAGCGTGCGGCCGCTGCGGATTGAGGAAATTGCGACCAGCGAGGCGATCCCGGCGAACTACCTCGTGCAAATCCTGATCGAGTTGAAAAGCAAGGGACTCATCCAGAGCCGGCGGGGAAAAGCGGGCGGGTACGCGCTGGCCAAGGCACCGCGAGAGATTACGGTTGGGGACGTTCTGCGGGCGGTCCAGGGGGACGTATTGGAGATGCCGTTGCTGAGGGAGGCGCGATGCCCCGAGGAAATCAAGCGGGCGTGGCGGCGCATCCAGGAGGCCGCCGAACGGGCGGCGGACGACGTGACGTTCGAACAGCTATGTACAGAAGCCAAGAGTCGCCCCGAGATGTACTACATCTGAGGGCATTGACAGGCCGATGTTCTTTGATATAGTCCCTCGTCGGTTCCGCCGTGGGGCGGAACGGCAAACTCATCAAGAGCGGTCGAGGGACTGGCCCGTAGAAACCGCGGCAACCGTTCAGTCGCCAAGGGTGGCTGAAGACAAGGTGCCAATTCCAGCTCCGAGGCCCGGCGCAAGTCGGGAGCGGGGGAAGATGGGGGGAGCAATCAGGTTGTGTGGATGCCTCTTCATCGTCACTCGTCATCGGGGGACGCTGAAGAGTTTGTTTTTTTACGCCTGTCAGTGCGGTGGCGGCCACTTGGTTAGGAAAGCGAGAGGGGACGAAGGCGAGGACAGGGCTTTTTCACCAGTTCAGAGTGTCGGGAGTGTGGCCGGCGTTACCCGAAGGAAGCGCCGCACATTTGTGGATACTGCTTGGGCACGCGGGAAGTGGACTACGACTTGATCAAGACCGTTTTGCGGGTCATCGGGCCCAATCGGGGTGAGTTTTCGGTCTTGGTGGACGAAGGGAATTGAGAGGAAGAAGGAGAAATGACTATGGCGGTGAACGTGCGAATTCCGACGCCGTTGAGGAAGCTGACGAAGGATAAAGACACGGTGCAGGCCGCGGGGGCAACGATTCAGGACATTATCGAGAGCCTGGAGAAGCAGTACCCCGGCCTGAAGGAGCGGCTTTGCGACGAGCGCGGCGAATTACGCCGGTTCGTCAACGTGTACCTGAACGATGAGGACATTCGATTTGCCCAGGGCAGAAGCACGCCCGTCAAAGACGGCGACGAGATTTCCGTGATCCCGGCGATCGCGGGTGGCTGAACCCGGTCGCCACGAGGACAGCATGGCAAAAACAACAAAGGCGGCGAAGGAAACGAAGCGCCTGTGGTTGACGTATCCGAGGAACGTCATCCAGCGGCCGGTGATTTATGAGTTGGGTCACAAGTTTCAGGTCGTGACCAACATCCGGCAGGCCAGTGTGACCGAGGAGGTCGGGATTGTCTCGCTGGAATTGCAAGGCGAGCGCGCGGAGATCAAGAAAGCCATCCAATGGCTGAGAGGTCTCGGCATCAAGGTCGAACCGGTCGTAATCAATGTGATCGAAGGGTAATGGTAGATCGTGAAGTTCACGTCGGAAGAGATCCAGAAGCTGGCGGCGGAGTTTGAAGATCGGGAGCCGCGAGACATTCTGCAGTGGGCAGCGGACAATTTCCGTCCGCGCGTCGCCATCTCGTCGGCGTTCGGTCCTGAGGGTTTGGTCGTGCTCGATATCTCGATGCGCAAGGTCACCCCGCGTCTCCCTGTGTTTACCATCGACACAGGCTTCTTCTTCAAGGAAACTGTCGAACTGATCCGCAAAATCGAACAGGAATACGGTATGGGCGTCGAGCGACTTCATCCCGAGTTGACGCCGGAGCAGCAGGCGGAGAAATACGGGGCGGAGTTGTACCGCCGCGAGCCTGATCAGTGCTGCTACCTGCGCAAGGTGCTTCCGTTGCAGAAGAAGCTGCCGGAACTCGATGCCCTGATTACGGGTCTGCGTCGCTCGCAAGGGGAGAGCCGCAAGGGCGCGAAGATTCTGCAATTGCAGGAGACGCCGGCCGGCCATCGCTACCTCAAGATCAATCCGCTGGCCGCGTGGGACAAGGAGAAGGTCTGGTGGTACATCATCAGTCACCAGCTTCCGTACAACCCGCTTCACGACCAGGGGTACTCCAGCATCGGCTGCTGGCCCGATTGCTGCACGCGTCCCGTCCAGGACGGCGAGAGTGAGCGCGCGGGCCGCTGGGCGGGCTCGGACAAAAAGGAGTGCGGCCTGCACACGTTTGCCGCGAATATTTGACGGCGCGGCGTTCAGGTTTTTGATTGTTATGGATCATCTCGACCGACTGGAGAATCAGAGCATCTTCATCATCCGCGAGGCGTTCAACAAGATTGAACGGCTGGCGATGCTGTGGAGCGTGGGCAAGGACTCGCAAACGATCCTGTGGCTGGCGCGCAAGGCGTTCTTTGGGCACGTGCCATTCCCGTGCGTGTTCATGGAGACAAGCTTCGACATGCCCGAGTTGGTGGCGTTGCGGGACCGGTTGACGAAGGAATGGCAGTTGAACCTGGTGATTGCGCGCAACGACGAAGCGCTGGCGCAGGGGATGAACCACACGCGGGGCCGTGTCAACTGCTGCTCGGCGCTGCTGAAAGAGAACCTGAAGAAGATCGTCGATCGCGAAAAATATGGTGGATTGATCGTCGGCGTCCGGCGGGACGAAGACCCGACGCGCGCGAAGGAGCGCTATTTTTCCCCGCGCGACAAGAACATGGAGTGGAACGTCGAAGACCAGCCGCCGGAGTTGTGGGACCAGTTCAACACGGATATGGCCGGTGGCACACACCTGCGGGTGCATCCACTCTTGCACTGGACGGAGATGAATATTTGGGAGTACGCCGAGCGCGAAAACATTCCCAACGTGCCGCTGTACTTCGCCAAGAACGGGAAACGGTACCGCAGTCTGGGCTGCGTGCCCTGCACGTTTGCGGTCGATTCGAACGCGGACACGTACGCGAAAATCCGCGAGGAACTGCGCACCACGAAACGCAGCGAACGCAGCGTCCGCGCCCAGGACCAGGAAAGCGAAGACGCGTTCGAGAAGTTGAGGCGTGACGGTTACATGTGACCGATGAGCACGACCGCGGTTCAATCCGAGCAGTTGAAAATCGTCATCGTCGGCCATGTGGACCATGGCAAGTCCACGCTGGTCGGGCGCTTGTTCCACGACACGGGGTCGTTGCCCGAGGGGAAGTACGAGAAGATCAAGGCCGCGTGTGAACGGCGCGGGATGCCGTTCGAGTGGGCGTTCCTGATGGACGGGTTGCAGGCGGAGCGCGATCAGAACATCACCATCGACACCGCGCAGATTTGGTTTCGCACGCGAAAGCGGCAGTACGTCATCATCGATGCGCCCGGTCACAAGGAATTTCTCAAGAACATGGTCACGGGCGCGGCGAGCGCGGAGGCGGCGCTGTTGTTGATCGACGCCAGCGAAGGCGTGCAGGAACAGTCCCGGCGTCACGGCTTCCTTCTTTCGTTGCTGGGGGTCAGCCAGATCGCGGTCCTCGTGAACAAGATGGACCTGCGAAATTACAGCGATAAGGTGTTCAAAACGATTGAGGACGAGTACCGGGCGTTTCTCAAGCAAGTCGGGGTCGAGCCAAGATTGTTTATCCCCATCGCCGCGGCGAAGGGCGACAATGTCGCCACGAAATCGTCCCACATGCCGTGGTACAACGGCCCGACGGTTCTGGAGGCGCTCGACCGGTTTCCGGTTGCCCAACCGCCGCAGAACCTGCCGCTGCGTTTTCCCATTCAGGACGTTTACCGGTTTGACCACCGCCGCATCCTGGCCGGTCGCGTGGAGTCCGGCACGCTGCGCGTGGGGGATAGAATTCTGTTTTCGCCACGCAACAAGGTCAGCACGGTCAACTCGATCGAGGGTTGGCCGCCGGGGTCGCGCCACAGCGCGCACGCGGGCGAGTCCATTGGTATTACATTGACGGAGCAGATTTTTGTCGAGCGCGGCCAAGTGGGGTCGAGCGAGGAGGATGCGCCGATTGAAGAGGACGTGTTCCAGGCGAAACTGTTCTGGCTTGGGCGGCAGAACCTGGAAGTGGGTCGCAAGATCAAGTTGAAGCTGACCACCGAGGAGGTCGAGTGCCAGATTCAATCGATTGAAAAACTGATCGATGCCTCAACCTTGGAGGAGATCGATACGAAGTCGCGTCCGTACATCGCCCGCAATGACGTGGCCGAGGTGACAATCCGCACGAAACGGCCGATCGCGTTCGACAACGCCGATCGGATCGTCAACACGGGCCGCTTCGTGCTCGTCGATCGGTATCAGGTATGTGGCGGCGGGGTGATTTCCCAAGGAGAGTATCCGGATCGGCGGCAGGTTTTGTCCGGCGTCAAGAGCCAGAATATTTTCTGGTCGGCCGGCAAGATCACTCGTGAGTCCCGTGAACGGCGCAATCGCCACAAAGGCGCCATCGTCTGGCTCACGGGCTTGTCCGGCGCCGGGAAATCGACCGTGGCGACGGAGTTGGAGCGCGAACTTTTCGCGATGGGCTTGCACACTTACATCCTCGACGGGGACAATATCCGCCACGGGCTCAGCGCCAATCTCGGGTTCTCGCCCGAAGACCGCACGGAAAACATCCGGCGCGTGGCCGAGGTCGCGAGATTGCTGATGGATGCGGGCGTGCTGGTCATCACCGCGTTCATCTCGCCGTACCGCGACGACCGGCGTCTGGCGCGCTCGCTGGTTAACGAAGACGAATTCGTCGAGGTGTTCGTCAACGCCCCGCTGGAAGTGTGCGAACAGCGCGACCCGAAGGGCCTGTACAAGAAGGCGCGCGCGGGTCAGATTGCGAATTTCACCGGCGTCTCGGCGCCTTACGAGCCACCCGACCACGCCGAGATCGTGGTGCATACGGACAAACAGAGCCCGGCGGAGTGCGTGGCCCAGATCATTGATTTTCTGAAGCTGCAGTACATTGACCAGGATTGGAGCATTTGACCAACGAGGATTTGCTTCCAACCATCGCAGCCCTAGGTTAGGATTCATTTGCTGGAGGATCGGATGGCGAAATCGGGGTCGAGAATCAACGAGGCATTACGGGCGCCGCTGGTTCGGCAGTTCTCGGTGTTTCTGGAGAACAAGGTCGGGGCGCTCCTCGATCTGACGCGCACGTTGAGCGAGTCGAACGTCCACGTGTGCGGCATCTCGGTGGTGGACACGGCGGACGCGTCGGTGGTGCGGATCGTGGTGGACGATCCGGAACGCTGCCGCGAAGCGCTGAGCAAAGCGGGGATCGCGGTCAACGAGTCCGGCCTGGTGGTGGTGGAGCTGCCGCGCGGGCCGGAAAAGCTGGACACGGTTCTGCGCGGTCTGGTGGCGGCGGAAGTCAATATCCAGTACACGTATTCGCTGATGATCCGCCCGCATGACAAGGCGTTGCTGGCGTTGTGCTGCGAGGACTCGGAGTTTGCCCGCGACGTGTTGTTGAAGGAGGGCCACAGCGTGCTCAGCCAGAAGGATATTTCACGCTGATGAGCGACAAACCCACTCCCATCGGTCTGGCGATCGTGATCTGCGATCAGATCATCGAGGACAAGCTCACCGGCAAGAAATCGTTGATCGGGATTTTCAACCAGATCGCCGCGCAGAACTTCCCGTGTCGTCATCCGCAACTGTGCGTCTACGTCTCGCTCACGGACGGGCGGGGGCAATGCGCGGCCCGGTTGCGGGTCATTCACGACGAGAGCAATGCCGTGGTGGCTGAGGTCAATGGCCAGATTCAGTTTGCCGACGTCCACACCGTCGTGGAATTGAATTTTGGTTTGGTCGGCCTCACCTTCCCGGAACCCGGTGCCTACGCCATCGAGTTCTACTGTGACGATTCGCTGGTGTTGGAGCGTCGCTTTCACGTCGTCCACCTCAAACCGCCGCAAGGCCCGCCGCCGGCGGAGATGTAAGGGCGGAGTGTTGGTTGCAACACGCCGTGAGTTGCGACAGCGGTCCGCGACGCCTTGGCGCAGAAATAGACTGTCCAAGAAAGAGCTATGAGCGCTTATCACCGGCTTAAAGACGTTCCAGAATTGGAGAAACTTTCCAGCTTTCAACGAATGAGGGTACTCCGAAAGGCCGGTTTTACATGGTTTATTCTCCACCAACGAGCACTTTGGATCGGCTTCTTGATTCAAGTCGTGTGCGTTCTTGCGGGGGATTTCACTGGACCATTCTTGGAATACCGGACGGGAAAAGCAGAACTGCATTACGCTTGCGGGATCGTTGGCATACTAATAGGTTGTTTGTTGTATTACCGATTCTACTATTCGGTCTTACTTGAGCGTTTTCGTCCAGTCCTCCGCGACTGGCTCTCAACTCATCCAGTTTCAAATTAGAACACTACCGACGCCCTGGAAGCCTTGATAAATCGGCGTCGACGGAGTTCCGAAAGACCCAGTGAGACGGAGTAAAGATTCGGGGTAAACGTGGCCCTCCAGTCTCGCCGCGTGGGGGCACGCGGCCCACAGATTTCGAACCGATGGCAAGCGGGCCGCTTGTCCTATAATGTCTTGAGCAATTCTTCCAGTTCCTCGCGGGGGGTGTCGTGGTGTTGGGCGATGGCGAGTTTCAGGGCGTGTTCGAAGATGGGTTTGGCTTCGGGCGAGCGGTCGAGGGCAATGAGCGCTTTGCCGAGTTGGATGTGGACGACCATCCAATCCGGTTTCTTGTCGCACAGTGCGCGGAGATGCTCGATGGCGTTGGCGAACTCGTTGGCGTCGAAGTACGCCTGTGCGAGGTTGAAGCGGGACAGGTCATTGTCGGGAAATCGCTGCCAAAGTTCGCGGGCTTTGGCGATTCGGTCGTTGCTCATCGAAGTTCTTCTAGCTAGGCTGGCGCGCTGTGGAAAGCAAATTCTACCAGGCTGACGAGCATCGCGCGGAGAAGGTTCACCTGTTGTTTGCCACGATCGCGCGGCGGTACGACCTGCTCAACGACATCATGAGCGCGGGGCTGCATCGGCGGTGGAAACAGCGGCTGGTGGAATTGGCCAGTGCAGGGCGTGTGCTCTCACACGGCGCCGCGTCAGGGGGCGCGGCCTACAACAGACGGGTTTTGGATCTGTGTTGCGGGACAGGCGACATCGCGTTGAGGTTCGCGCGTGCAGGAGCGGACGTGACGGGCGCGGATTTTACGGAGGAGATGTTGCAAGTGGCCGAGGCGCGGAAACAGCACGACTCGGCGGGACCGGCCTTCGCTCAAGCTGCGGCGGGCAAGGCCTCGCCCTCCCACGGCGACGTAAATTGGGTGCGGGCCGACGCGTTGCGGCTGCCGTTTCTCGATAATTCGTTCGATGTGGTCAGCGTGGGATATGGGTTGCGGAATCTGGCGGACATTGAGCGGGGGCTGGGCGAAATCCTGCGCGTGTTGAAACCGGGCGGCAAATTTCTGTCGCTGGATTTCGGGAAGCCGGAGGCGAAGGCGTTTCGCGAGTTGTATTTTGGTTATCTGCGGATGGTGTTGCCGATTCTGGGGCGCATCTTCTGCGGCGACCCGGACACGCACGGATATATTCTGGCGTCGCTGCAGGATTACCCGGCGCAGCGCGGGATCAAGGAGTTGATGGAATCGATCGGCTATCGCCAATGCGGTTTCGAGGAGTTTTGCGTGGGGTCGATGGCGATCAACTACGGTGTGAAGCCGAAGTAGTGCTGGAGACCTGTCGGTCGATGCACGCGGCGCGGTCAGGAGACCGGCGCCGGACGGAGAACCCCAAGAGATTAAGCCGCGCTGACGCGGAAGACGGTTTTCTGTTTGTAGGTTTGTCCGGGGCGCAAAATGACGGACGGGAACGCGGGTTGGTTGACCGCATCGGGAAGGTGTTGCGCCTCGAGGCAGAATCCGCCGTGCTTGGGATAGGCGTAGCCGCGTTTGCCGGCGACGGAGCCGTTGAGGAAATTTCCGGTGTAGAATTGGATCCCCGGCTCGGTGGTGAGCGCTTCCAGGACGCGCCCGGAGCGGGGTTCGCAAACCCGCGCGGCCAATTTGGTTCGGTCTCCGTCGCCGTTGAGGACGTAGGTGTGATCGTAGCCGCCGGGGTCGCCCTTGACCTGATCGATGCGCTGGCCGATGCGGGTAGGTCTGGTGAAATCCATCGGGGTGCCTTCCACGGGCTTAAGTTCGCCCGTGGGGATCAGCGTGTCGTCCACGGGGACAAATCGCGTGGAGGCGATCATCAACTCGTGGTCGAGGATGGTTTCGGAGTTGGCGAGGTTGAAGTAGGTGTGATTGGTCAGGTTGACCGGCGTGGGCTGGTCGGTCGTGGCGGTGTAGTCGATGATGAGTTCGTTGTTGTCGGTGAGCGTGTAGACAACCGCGACGCTGAGATTGCCGGGATAACCTTCTTCGCCGTCGGGACTGTGGTAGGTGAACCTGACGGACGGATTTTGGCCTGTGCCCGCTTCGGCCCGCCAGTAGGCCTTGTCGAAACCCTTTCGACCGCCGTGCAGATGATGGGGGCCATCGTTGGTGGCGAGGCGATATTCCCGTCCGTCGAGATGAAACCGGCCGTGGGCGATGCGGTTGGCGCAACGACCGACGATGCAACCGAAGTAGGGACTGTTGCGGCGGACATAGCCGTCGAGGTTGTCGAAACCGAGGGTGATGTCAGCGGGGTGGCCATGTCGGTCGGGGGCTTCGAGAGCCACGAGCGTGGCGCCGTAATTCATCACGGAAGCGGTCACGCCGTGTGGGTTGCTCAGAGAAAAGCGGGTGACTGTGGATTTGTCGGACAACGTACCGAATGAGGTTGTGTGCAGGCTCATAATCCTTTCCAGACGGTCACGCCATCGACCAGGTTGCAAACATGGACGGCGTATTTGTCGGCGAGATGAGGATAGCGGCGCGGATAGGCGGCGTCCACGGCGGTTTTGAGCGCGTCGACGCTGTCGGTGCGCACGAGCGCGCCGGCGGCGCCCTGGTCGCCGCCGCCGAGCATGCGTTCGCCGAGCACGCCGGGAACGCTACGGGCGATGGCGCACATCGTTTCCAATTCCGGTCCGGAGATGCTGTAATCGTCTCGCAACCCGGTGCCATCCTCGCGAAACATTGCGCTGACAGTTTCGATGTCGCCCGACTTCCAAGCATCGAGCATCCTGTCGAATCGCTGTTGGGCGTGGAAGATATATTTCAGGCGGGCGCAGAGATAAGGATGCGAAGCGGCGTATCGGGCGATGATGCGATCATACAAGGTCTGGTCCCGAATATCGCCGAGGTGGGAGAAGCCGAATTCCTTGCCGGCCAAGGCGACGAATTCCTCGCATTCGGCGCGGCGGACCTTGTAGGTGGATTTTTCCAGGCCGGGACGGACGGTGCCGGTATCGAGGCTGACGAAGCGAAAATCGATGGTGTGATGGCCCAGGGGCACGTGACGGACGACGCCGTCGTTTGGATTGTAATGGGTGCCCATGCCGGCGCGGGCGAAGTAGATCATGAGCGGATCGAGCTTTCCGCAGGGGGAACCGATGTAGTCATTCTCGACGGCTTGGGCCATGTCGATGATTTTCATGCCGTCGGAGAGAGCGATGGCGTTAACGTCCAGGAACGTGAGCAACAAGTTTATGCACAGGGAGGCCGAGCGGGACATGCCGCCGCCGGGGATGTTGCCGTGGAGGACGGCGTCGAAGCCGCGGGTGAGGTGGAAACCTTCGCGGTGCAGGACGTGGTCGACGCCGTAGGGGAACCGCGCCCACGTGTCGGCAATCGCCGCTGACCTTGCCGGAGGCACGTGACCGAGCGGAAAGTCGATGATCCCGTCGTCAGGAAAGTTGGCGCTGAACAGGCGGACGCGGTTTGTGTCGTTTGGTTTGCAGGCGAGCCAGAGGAACCGGTCGGTGCCGACGCCGAAGAGTTCGGTGCCATTGTAATCGCCGTGCTCGACGCCGAGGCAGAACCGCGAAGAGGTGCGGCGAATCGTGCCGCCCTGGACGCGGAGGTTGGTTTCCGAGGCGGCGCGGGCGAGGATTGCTGGCGTGTGAAGATCAGGGTCGGGATCGTTCATCATGGGCCTGGTGAACGCGCAGGCTAGCACACACCACGCACGCGGTCGAGCGCTCCCGCGGAAATGGAGCGGGTGGGAGTTTTTTGCTTGATGAATGGGAAGGTGCGGAGGAAGATTCGGGTGAAGATTGTTCTTTTTTCAAACGGAGGATGCCCCATGAAACTGGCTTTTTGGACCGGAGGTTTTCGCGTGAATGAGATGAAGCTCCTGAGATGCGTCGGGTTGGTTTTCCTGGCCGTGCTGATGGCCGGTTGCCCCGAAAACAAACAAGAGGCTAACACGGCGCTGGAGAAGCCGCAGCAGAGGAAAGAGGGAAAGATTGTGATCCGAGGGTCCAATACGTTCGGCGAAGAGTTGGGACCGCAACTGATCGCCGAATACAAGAAGGACCATTCTGCCGCCGATTTCGACCTGGCACCCAAGGCGACCGGATATGGCATTGCGGCGTTGATTGCCGGACAATGTGACATCGCCGGGGCATCTCGGCTGCCGCTGGCGGACGAGAAGGAACTGGCCAGGGTGCGCGGCGTCGAATTGATCGATTACGTGATTGGCGCCTACGGCGTCGCCGTGGTGGTAAACGCCAACAACCCGGTGGGGAATTTGACGACGAATCAGATTCGGGACATTTTCACAGGGGTCATCCAAAACTGGAAGGACGTGGGCGGACCCGATGCCCCGATTCATTTGTACGTTCGCGATCCTGTGTCCGGCACCTATCTGGGCTTCCGCGAGCTGGCGATGGAGAACAAGCCGTACGGCCACCCTCAAATGCTGTTCACGACCTACGCCGCCATCCTCCAAGCGGTTGGTGAAGATCCGAGCGGGATTGGTTATTCAAACGTGGGTCTTGTTAAGAGCAGCGGGGTCAAGCCGGTGTCTGTCGGTGGAGTGGAACCGAGCGCCGACACAGTGAACAAGCACAAGTATCCCTACGCGCGCACCCTGCATCTGTATACCACCAAGGGTCAAGAAGCACGGGCGACGCGCGATTTCATTCAGTTTGTCGAATCGGGCCGCGGGCAGGAGATCATGCAGCAAGCGGGGTTCGTGCCCCATCCCTGACCCGGCTTGAGGCGGCGGTTGGGCAGTGCGGCTAGATTCACCCGGCCGTCAGCACGGCGGCGATGAGAACCCGGGTGACGGACCGTGAAGTGTTCGGTCAGCAACACCGTGGGGCTTCCCCGTGTCGCATTGCCCCAAACCGCGGTGTGGGCCGCTATTGTGAGCACGGCGCAGAAGTGAACATTGCCCAAAGAATCGTACTTATCGTTGGCGGATTGGCCTTGGCGGCAGTTCTTTTGCTAAGACGAATTTATTGGCACTACCCATCCCAACTTGTTAAGCAGGCAATCCTGATACTCAGCCCGATTGCAGTGCTGTATATCGCTCTTGGCACCGGGAAGAACCCTCCGCGTTCAAATTAGGACACTACCCTGCCGGCGGTTGGCTTGACCCGGGCGCTGTAAACGCACTATTATGGGCATCTGGAAGATCGGCGTTCTGACGCGGGAGAGGTGGCAGAGTGGTCGAATGCGGCGGTCTTGAAAACCGTTAGGCGCGTGAGCGTCTCGGGGGTTCGAATCCCTCCCTCTCCGCCATCTTTCGATTTCCTGATTTTCGCCGCAAGCGGCGAGAGTGGTTAAGGCGGTGGCATTGAAATCTGCGACGTATTTCCAAGGGTTTTTGAACTCGACCTTCAACGCTTGCTCCGCCACGTGTAAGTTCGAACCGAGTTTTCTGAGAAAATCGCGATTCTTGTCGCGATTTTTCTCAACCAGTAAAAAAGCAGCGTTTTTGGCCTCGTTTACGAAGGCGAGGGAGGGTTCGAACCGATTGGCTCTTGCCTGCTCAAAAGCCTCAAGCTTGCCTTTCAATTCCGCCTTCTGATTTACAAGCGCGTGTTTCTTGGACACGTATTCCGTCTCACTGATCTGCTCGTTCAAGCGCATGTCGAGAAGGCGGTCGGCCTTCTTTTCGCACTCTGTGAGGTCAGCGCGAAGTCGCTCGATTGCCGCCTGTTGGTTGTGGGCGGCTTCCTCGCGCTCACTTTCAAGCGCTGCGATGATCTTGTCGGCGATTGCGGCTTCAAGCGCGACTTTGGAAATGACGCCTTCTACCTGGGCGTCGATCACTTCTTCCCGCACGAATTTCTGCGTGCACGGTAGGACACGCTTGGTACAGCGCAAATAGTTGTGACCTTTTTGCGTTTCGGTGGTGATGAAGCAGCCGCATTCGCCGCAACGGAATAGCCCGCGATAGCGGTACGGTTTCAAGCTTGAGGTCTTCGCCTTGCTTTTCCGCTTCATCACCTCTTGGACTTTGTCGAAGAGCGTCTTGGTGATGATCGGCTGGTGCTTGCCCTCGTACAGTTCGCCCTGGAAGTTCATGACCCCGTAGTAGAAGGGGTTGGTGAGCATGCTCTGGTAGTTGGACGTGGACATGAGCGCGCCCGCGCATGAGCGCAATCCAAGCGCGTTCATCTGCTTCCTGACCTCGTGGATCGGGTAGTTGCCCGTGGCGTAGCGCAGAAAGGCCTCGCGCACGAGCTTGGCCATGTCAGGGACAACTTCGATTGACCGCTTGTTGCGGTCATTCACGTAGCCAGCGGGCGGGCGGTTCGGCCAGATGCCGTTGCGGAGCTTCTGCCGAATACCGCGTTTGATGTTCTCGGAGAGATTGTCCACGTAGTATTTGCTCTGCGAGAAAGCGATATTGAGCATGAATTTGCCGTGTGCCGATGCTTCAAAGCGAAACGTGGGAAATCGAAGGTCCACGATCTTGCCGATGTCTACGAGGTAGACGATCCTGCCGCCGTCTACGCTGTTCCTGGCCAGCCTGTCGGGGTGCCATGAAATAATGCCGTCGGCTTTGCCGCGTTCGATTTCCCCAAGCATCAGATTGAATTGAGGCCTGCCCGGCTGCTTGGCCGTGCGGCTCTCTTCAAACGTTCCTATGACACTCAACCCCTCTCGCTTGGCCATCTCGCCAAGCTCGAAAAGCTGCGCCTGTATCGAGAGCACCTGGCGGTCGCTCTCGTCAGTGGACTTGCGCACGTACATGAAAAATTTGTGTTCGGTCGGCTGCATGAGTGTAGTGTAACAGATATACGTGAGCGGTCAAGTATATCTCAAGAAAAAAGAGTCACGAATGTTCCTTTTCCCACCGGGCAGTGACTGCTTTGCGGGCGATGTCTGATCTCTGTTTCGGAGTCAGCTTTGCGGCGCGCGCCGGCCCGCCTTTGAGGCCGCCCAGTCTTCCTAAAGCGACCGCTGCCGGATTCTTAGATAACTTGTCCTTTGGGTGTGAACGCTTCGCCATATAATAGGATGATCTCTAGTCTAGCAGAGATTACTCGTCAAGACATGGGTGGTGTTACGAACGATGTCCACAGCACATGGTGCGGGCGATGCGTGAGCGGCGCTGGACATAACTGGCGGAGCAAGCGTTGAAGGTCGAGTTCAAAAACCCTTGTGATCGGACCACCGGTTTCGAGCCAGTGCTGTGTTAGTCC
>Ga0116126_1000249_pt1 | contig 44280 bp, 31 predicted proteins | sample June2015DPH_16_5_FD_89730 | JGI IMG/M metagenome (GOLD analysis project Ga0116126, IMG submission 89730) | Peatland microbial communities from SPRUCE experiment site at the Marcell Experimental Forest, Minnesota, USA - June2015DPH_16_40 | ecosystem: Environmental > Terrestrial > Soil > Wetlands...
AGCGTGTCGGGGTGATCCGGCCCCAAGACCCGTTCGCGGACCTCGAGCGCCCTCCTCAGTAGCGGCTCAGCGAATGGAAACAGGCCATTGTCGGACAGAAACTGGCCAAGTTGCGCGGACACGTAATGGTCACCACCTTTAGCGGGGACAGCAATCCACCGGGTATAGGCTGCGGAATAACAGTCCCCCATGTCGCGATTCAGTCGGCGCAAGGGAAGCCAATAGCCAGTCAACTCCCACTTCGACTTGTCGTTGTATAAGGCAAGCAACAGCGGGATGTCGGTAAGGCAGGCTTCAAGACGGTCCCAAGCTTGGGCGGCGTGGAGTTGGTGCGGCCACTCCGTTGCCTTGCGCGGGGTCATTTCCCGCTGGTGCGCATGGCGTTCGAAGTAGTCGGCAATGGACAGATGAGCGGCCTTCTGCAAATCACCCGCAGGTACAAATACTGACTCGACCGCCTGGCGCAGGAAGTCGTGACCGAAGACAAAGAGACCTGCGTGCTGGCTCAGGTGCGGTTCCAAGGCGAGGAACAGCGGAGTCCACAAGGCACGAGGCAGCGGTTGCGAGCCGTCGCCCAGCAGGTCGAGCCATTCAGGTTCGGATAGGCCTTGGCGCGCGGCCCAGAGATGGGTGAGCGCGCGGCGGACCAAGTCTAACTTGAGCTCGTCTTGTTCCGGGTCTTTGCCGTCGAAATCCTCTTGCCACCGTTTCAGGACATGCAGGAAAAGGTCTTTCGGATTTTCGGCTTCGAGGTAATGGCGTACGCGCTGGGGCAGTTGTTCGAAGCTGCCAAACTGGCGCAGTTCTTCAAGAACTGTGCGCAGGAAGAGCGGATTCTTCGCGCCGGGGGCGGTAACTAATTCATGCTGCAACTCTGGCTCCAGCGTGCGGGCGTGGATTCTCAGATATTCGCTGACCATGGCGTCCACCTCGGCCTCGCTGGCGAGCGGCAGTTCGTGTTCGGCCCAGCCACGTTCACGGAGTGCATCCAGCACCGGGCCGGCAATGGCTGAGGCGAGCGCCACGACGTGCGGCGGAAATTGGCGAGGGAGGAAGAGCAGGTGTTTGTCGGGATCGCTGCCCAGCACTTGGTTGAGAGCGTCGAGCACGAGGATGATGCGCCCTTTGCCGATGGTCTGCGCGAGCCAGACCGGCAGGGCATCGCGGAGTTTCTCCGGATCAGAGGGCATGTCGTCCGTAATGTCAAAACGGCTTTTCAGTTCGCCGAGCAGGCGGCGCAGGAAGCCTTCGGGTGAGGCGCTGTCGGTGGTGGCGCCGAAGTAGTGCTGAATAAGGAAGTCCTCCGGGTGGTCCTTTGTCCAGTCACGTACCCAGGCGGCGAGCAGCGCCGTCTTGCCGCCACCGCTTTCGCCGGTGACGACTAAGCCCTTGCCATTATGTTCGGATGCTGCGGCAAAAGCATTGAGTGCCGCCAGGTGCGCGGGACGGTCGATGCAGGCGAAGAGCTTGTTCTTCGCGTGGGCCTCGTGGGCCGTCCGTTCCTGCGCCAGCAAGTCCGGCGTCTGATTCTCGGGATACAGACGGTCGATCAGACGGTTGAACTGTCGGCGGATGAGCCGTGCCAAAGTTTTTGGATTGGCGTACGGCTCCGCCAGCGGCAGCTTGCTGTCGCGGATGCGCTGTTTGAGGGTGGCGAGTTTGGCGTTGCGTTCTTCCGTCCGTCGGGTTGCCTCGGCCGGGCCGTAAAGTGCGACATCGGCCCGGATGTTGCGCTCGATCATGTCCCGGCGTTCGTCGTCGGTGAGCGTGGGGTCGTTCACATAGGCCGGGTCGCGGAAGTAGAAGAAGGCGTGGCGCTGCATCTGCGGGTTGTTCAGCACGCCGTGGAGGATTTCCAATTCCGTCACGGAGGTGCGTCCCCGAACGTGCTCCTGGAGCCAGGGTTCCTGGTCGATGACTTCGGGCCGGATGGTGTCCGGGATCCAGCCGTAGCGTTCGCCGAGCAGACCGATGAAGTAGGGCCGGCTGCGCTCAATCTCGGCCAGGCAGAGCGGGAGCACCTGTCCTTCATTGGCCTGGGTTTCCGTGATGCCCCAGCGCAGGTCCACTTCGGTAAAGGTGACAAAGCGTTTGGCGCACTTGCGGCGCAGTTCCGGGAAGACCTCTTTCACGAGCAGGTCGCGCTCCCGCATCATGTCCCGGAAGGTGGAGGAGATGAAGACGCGGATGCGGCGGTTCTCGCTCGGTTGGTCGGGAGAGTTCATTGGTGTAGGCATAAGGCACTCCAGAGGTTGCAGCCCGGCCTCATGTCAGGCAGAGAACTTATCTTGTTGCGCACCACATGGCCTCCCAAGTTGAGGTCATCGCCTCATCCCCAGCGCTATTCTGTCAAAGTCACTCATAAGGAACAAGCCACTTTGTGTATTTAGCCACGTCCGTGCCGCCTGGCAATGATTCAAATGGCAGCTCACATGACTCAAGAGTCAGGCTGGGTGAAATCCCACCTCTTTAAGTTCTGGTGGTGTGGAGGTAGATAGGATCGTGGATGGAATGTACCACTGAGTGAGGCTTCAATGTACAATGAAACGTTCAAGATCATCGCAGGGCGACTGGTCGCGTGGACAACCGTAGCGCTGGCGTTGACAGCCGTCGCGCTCATGGGAAGTCGGCCTGGCGTTGCGACGGAAATTCAAGTTTCACACCGAACCCCAATGATGGAAGATGTCATCCGGTGGATGGATGGGCGGCACTACGATTTCATCACTTCTCATGTTGGCGGCGATCTGGTTCTCAGCGCCGACTTTGCGGATGAGCTCGGCAAATCCCAGTCCTGCGCCTGTGTCTTTGCGGTTAATCCGACTCGGGACGTACTGACTGTCACCGCATCGTTCAGCCCAGCCGTTTCAACGGGTGAGGAGGTCGCCGCACTTAGCTGGGTGGCGACCGTCAATGGTGATTCGCAGTGGGGTTTCTATGGATTTGACTCTGAGAAACATGAACTGTGGTTTCGCATTTCGCTCTTTCGCCCAGAGGGCCGGGTCGAAGCTGACGAACTGGATCGCCTTCTTAACGAGGTCCTCTCCGCGATGCGCAACGCGAGCGCGTTGCTATTGCCACCCTCCTTGGACGACCCACAGCCCGAAGACCAGGAACCAACTGCTCCGAAGTCGGACGAACCGACCCGAAGCCACTTATACGTGAAGGACGTTTTGAGACCACCAGAAGGTTTGCCCATCCCCAGTGTCCTTGGCATTGACGCCAGTAAGTATGAAACCGAAGCGAAATCGACTGCAGGTGAGAGTGCTCACGAGGCTTGAGACTGGTTTACCCCCTACCCGCTGGCAACGGTTTCGTTTGCACATCCACACCGTATGGGGACACCGGCGGAGGCAGACACCCAGTCGTGTAAACTTTCAATTGAAGGGAATATTGCGTGCCTTCTTCAAACGTGATTGAAATTCAAGAGCTTGCACGAAGATTGCTTGGCTCAATGAGATCGCGGTCCGATTCCGCAGCTCGGCACCAAGCCATCCTGAAGTCCGGGAAGCGTAGATTGAGTCTGGCCCATCAGTCCGGCCTGAGCGGTCGCGCTTAGGCCTTAGCCGCGTGCGGAGAACAAACGACGATCAGGTAACGGGAGGTACGAAGTGCTTTCTCGATTTCCGTGCCGAGATCTGAGGACGCCGGCAGTTCATCGCGATCTCGGAAAAGCGGATGGAAGCGTCTGGGGGCGAGATGACCGATTGGTGTTTGATGGTGCTCGACAAGTTCCGCCGGGATACCGTAGGTTTCAATTGCCCGATGCAGCCAGCGTCCCCATGATTTGTCCTTGCTACTATAGCTGATAAAGGCCCAGTAGCGATAATCAGACGAAGTGTCCCCGTTCATAGAGGCAAACCCCGACTCATAGGGCATAGATTATGAACCATCACGGCCCGGTTTTGAAAGCCTGAACACAGATCAGATTTCAGTAATCCGTTGTCTTGCCAGTACCGCGACTCAGTGGCCAGATGATGTTGAAACAGCTTCATTGTCATCGTTTCAGCCACTTCGCCGCCTGGGTTTTCAAATCACGGTCGAATGGAATGATCGGCTGGATGAAAGTCTCCCCTGCAGTCCGCTCCTGCGGGGATCGTTCTTCGAGCAGACCGGCGACGACCACGATCATTCCACGCCGAGTCAGCCAGAAGGAATGAAACACAAACTCATACTCGCTCGGTCGAAACACTTCTCCCGCCACCCGGCAAAAGACAAATCCGTCTAACACTTCCACGCGCAGGTTTCCCCATCCCGCCAGCCGCCGATTAGCCTCCGCGGAAATCCACAATTGGTAGCCGACGCTCGCTCCGTCCAATCTGCGGATGATTGCCCCCAAGCGGGTTCCCGCCGCCACACCTTCAGACCGACGTTGGCAAATCAACTGTTTCAATGTACGACCTCGCAAACCTTCATTTCCCGAATTTCCGCCGCTCTTCTTGAGCTAGGAGGCGCGAGTTTGGCGACAAGCCTCAAGGATTCCCGTTCGGTTGCGTGGCCGGCTGTGAGTCGGATGTTGAATTGTCGACTGCTTTCTCCTCTTGCTCTTCTTCATCTCCATAAACGGCCTGCCAATAGGTACTGTTCGTGACTGCTTCGACGAAATTCGAAAGCGCCTCGTCTTTGCCTTCCGCCTCCGCCGGCCAGGCCATGTCATAGAGGCGACGGGCTTCGTCTTCGTGGCCGCCGTAGATCAGGTCGAGCATCTTCTGCCACAAGCCCGCTTCGGCCGCCTGTTCATCAGTCAAGCCGCCGCTTTCGATCATATCTGGGTAATTCGATTTGATCTCATCGACCATCTGTTGCAGTTTTGCCGCGTCGGGTGTGGGCGTCTGCATCAACTCGGGTGCGATCTCGTAATGACCCTTTGTGTATCGCAGAATCACATCCGGAGCTGGCGATGAAGCGAAGCAGCCAAAGACATACGCGTACGACCAGTCAGACATTTTGATCACGGGGATGCCGCCTCCATCCACATCCTTGAAATCAATCGTCCCATGCTCAGCGGGAATCGTGTCAACCAACCGGAATTCGTCACCCAACTCGAAGATGTAGTACGTGAGGCAACAATGCATACCGCCGGAGTAATCGGTCACGATCAAGTTCGGAATCCCATTGCCGGTGACATTGACCCCCGGTTCGAAATAGGCGTTGGTCGTGCCGTCATCCGATTCACAGTCACCGGCGAGTTCGAAACGGTTCCCTTCCACCCGATAGACCAACGTTTGTCCCTTCCACACCTCCAATTCGGCTACTGTCTCGTGATTGGTGATCAAGTTCTCTGTTTTGACTGTGTAATCGCCGATATCAATTTCCAAAGGAGCGTCTAGAGATTCCATCTGTTCGTCCGCAGAATTGGTATCCTCCATTTCCCCGGGCGGATCGAGTTGCGGCCCGAATGCAGCCTGTGCGGTGCCGGCAGGGATGATTGCCTGAGATACGCCGGTCTCTGCAGAACCCGAGTCGTCGTTTTCGGATGATTTCGCGTAAGACAAATGGAATGCGATCGCCAACTCGATAAGAAATAGCACAACAATTACCACAACGCCGATCGACTGAAGAGTGAACCGACCCTGTTTCATAGCGGCTTGCCTTGCTGACTCATCAACTCTCGAAACTCCCCCCTTGAATTTGGATCCCCGCGGCTCGCAGCAATGCACGTGCATGATGAGTTCGCTTCGCTGCAGTTTGACTACAAGCCGATGTCTCCAAGCGCTGGTCTTCGAGGCGAGCGGCGGCGGCAAGGTGAACCAATGCATCCTGGAGATTACTCGTATCCGATGCAGGAACCGTTGACGCTTGGGGAATCGTATCGGGCAATTCACATGGCCAGTTCAAGTCAGGATCCCACGGAACGAGACCCAGCTTCCGACGAAGCAGGTTGATTTCACGGTCGACCACGAATACTGCGAGATTGAACGGGCAGATGTCTGTCTTCTCCATCGGCAGGCGTTCCAGTGTATTCCAGTCTCCCACCAGCATTAGGGCGCGTCCAACTTCAAACACCTCGTCCCAAGATTGGCGGGCTTCCGTCACGGTCGCAGCGGCAGCAGGGGCGTCATCGAACAGGTTGTGTGGATCCAGCCCTGCCGCACGGCGCAAGCGCGCGATAAGAATACGGATACAGTGTACGCGAAGCCGATCGGAAAGCATGGTGATGGGCTGGCGGTCGGCAAGTTGTGCCCACTGGGACAGCTGGCCCTCTTCTCGAAGGAAGAAAAGCGGCCGGGTGATCCACTTGAGATGAGAGAGATCGGCGTAATGCGGGCCATCTATTGCCGCCTGCCGCAGGCGGTTCGCCAGCAATGCACTTTGTAGGGCTTCTTGAAGGCGTCCTTGACCAAAGAGCAGTATACTCGTGAGCAAATCGAGTCGGTGTCTCCATTCCGGCCTGCCAATACGATCAAGGTAGGCCCGGGCTTCACTCAGCAACATTTTGATAGACGAGGCACGTGCATGAAACAGAGAAAGCATAATGCAGTCGGTCTTGGCTCCATAAACCGGGTTGGGATCAGCCTCGGGATGGTTGCACGCAGCTACTTCGATCAGCACGCGCAGCGCCTCATCGTGTTGCCCGGCCCACATGAGTGAATTACCTTCCCACCTGCGCGCATTCAATTTCGCGGCTATACGACCCGTTTCCTGTTCTCGCTCTGCCGCCTCGCGATACAGCCGCGCGGCATCCGCCTCGCGCCCCCATGCGTAGGCGTTGTGCGCTGTTGTCTGGAGCACCGTGGATTGGATAGCATTGAGGGTCTTGGGGTTCATGGGATTGGCTGTATGGTTTCCGTCACCGTTTCGGGATGTTTCATCGTCAACAAATCCACCAAGATCCGCGCTACTTCCTCGTTTGCCGCCTTCGCAATCGTTTCCCGAAAAACGGCGGGCGGCTTTCCGTAGAGGGCCGTGGCGGCGTCAATCCACTCCGCACCGTCAAGTGAACTGTTCCGTTCCTCAACAACCTTGCGCAGAGCCTCTGTCTGGCGGCGGCATGTGGACAATGCCGAGTGGAACGAGAGCATGTTGTCGAGCGCTTCGAGGAGATGCCGGTAAATCGCGTTGGAATTCTCCGACGAGAGCCGGCCTTTCGAGTGGAGTAATGCTGCGAGGTAAAGCCCCCGCAAGGCAAGCTGTGAAGCAACATCCTCAAAGCTCCCGAGTCGGGAAAGTTGCTGCACCAGTGGGTTCGCTGCATTGAGCAACAGTTCCTGCGGCCTCGAATCGAAAGAATTGGCAATTTCAGCTCGCAGGGCCTCCAATCCGCTCATGAGACAGGGGTGATTCAATAGCGCCCTTACATGGTCCACATTCTCGTCTGGACGCGCTTCCAAGAGCACGGCGCAGACGTGCTTCGGTTCGAAGTGGCGGATCCCGACATGGACGTCAGTCCGCTGCGCTTCCCGGAGCACATCGGTGACAGCGGACAGCAAGGGATGGAACGCCTCTTCCTGTTCGGCGGGCAGACGCCGGTACAGATCTTCGGTGTCGAGGTGGTCAAGTCGCCGGAGCGTCCACGCCCCCGGCTGGCGTTGCAGGAGCTTCCGCAGCAGTCCTTCCTCAAAGTACTTGCCGGCATTCAGAGCGAGAATCCCGCGCGTGCGGGTGATTTCATAAAACCGGGTTGCATCCGCGCCGTTGCCAAAATAGTAGATCGGCGTCGACTGGTCGGGCCGCCTGCCCTGGCGCTGCCGGTACTGTTCCAGTGTCATTTCCCCTTCGCTGGTCTCGAACGGCAACCGGAGGATCAGGCTGTCGAAGAAATGGTCGTCCACTAGGCCCATTCCCTTGAAGTGAAAGTGATGCCAGCGACAGAGATTGGCGAAGAACTCGGGGCGTTCCTTCGAAGCCTGGATGATCGCTTCGATGATGAGTTCGCCGAGCGCGTGGCGCAGCGCGCAGTAATCCTCGGTGCGGCGTACGTTGTCCCGCGCCGCCGTTGGTTGCAGAATGCGGCTGTCTACAAGTCCACGGACGAAACGTGCCCAGTCCGGCAACAAATCGACATCACGCGGGCGCAGGCACATTCGATTCTGGTAGAGATCAACAAAGCCACTGGTGTTGATTCCCGGAATGTGCTGATCGGTGAGGTACAGAATGCCCTGGGTCTGCAACTGAGGCAGGTTCACGGGGATGATCAGCAGCGGCAAGTCGGGATACCGATGGCTCAGAAAGGTGGTGAGGAAATTCTCCCTTTCCGAGGGAGGCAACGCCGCCGCCACCTCCCAGGGAGGACGCACCGCATTAATCGGTCCCCGACCATTCAGGAATATCGGCACCCCCAACAGGTCGGCATACTTACGGATGGTGGCCTCAATCGTTTCCTCCTGGAGGAACTCGTTGTACTCGGATTTGATGGTCACGATCACCTGCGTACCGAAGTCAGACATCTCCGTGGTCGGGGACAGCGAGTACTCGTCGTCGCCGGTGTTGACCCAGTGCCACGCCTCGCCGCTCTCCACGTGTCGCGTGTAGACATCGACGCGCTCCGCCACGACGAAGGCCGACAGGAGTCCGATGCCGAACTGGCCAATCGTTGCCACGTCGATTTGAGCGCCTTGTTTCAGCCCCGTCGTCATCGTTCCGGTGCCCGAAGAACCGATGGTCGAAAGAAACTCCTCGATGACGTACCGGTTCATTCCCAAGCCATCGTCGGAGAACGTGATGCACCGGCTGGACGGTTCTATCGTCACATGGATGCGTCCGGCGTGGTCACGCGTCTGAATGCGTCGCAGCTGAATGCTGTCGTGGGCGTTCTGGATCAGTTCACGGACGAATACGTCGGGCTCGGGATAGAGGTTCCGGGCCAGCAGCGTCACAAGACCACGGAAATTGGATTTCATTTTTGGCATGGCGGCACTCGCTTTCCCGTGTCGGTTCTTCTGTATTGCAGAGCGAGGCTAGCCCAACTCGGCGCGCGTGTTTATTTCGTAAATCGCAGGTGGCCTGACGCAAAAGACAGGTGATGTTCAAAGCAAACGGGCAGAGAATGGCTCTGACTTTTTTGCTTTTCTCCCGCCCGACTTGGCGGTAAGGCTGCTCCATGAAATTCGGCCGACTCTTCAGCGAGAAGGGACTGTCATTGGAACGGCTACGCGCCTTGGTGGATGTCGATGAGGCTGGCAGCATCGCCGGAGTCGCGCGGGACGACGAGTCCCGTCAGAGCTTGATCAGCCGGCAACTCTCTGAATTGGAGCGGTTCTTTCACACCGAACTGAAGCGCAAGGTGGGGAAGACCATCCGGTTGACTCCCGCGGGAAAGCAACTCGCCAAGCTGGCGCGGGAACATCTGCGGTCGTTGGAGGAATTTCAACGCTCGTGCGATGACCATCCCACGGAAGTGATCATTGGAGCGGGCGACAGCCTCCTACAGTGGCTTGTGTTGCCCCGGATGCCCAAGGTCCGCGAGGCGCTCAAAGATTCCGTTGTAGAGTTGAAAGACCTGCAAAATGTCGCCATGTGCGACGCCTTGCAGGATCATGTGATTGACTTTGGCTTGTTGCGTTCTGACCTAGTGCGTCGCGGGTCTTTGACTGGCAAATTGCTCGGCAAGTTCGGCTACAGCCTGTTCATACCCGACCGCCTTTGCCCGCGCCACAAGAAGATGTCGGAAGCCTCAGTGCTCCAGCAGTTGCCGCTCGCGACCCAAGGAGACAATACGCTCTTTCAACGACGGTTGGAGGAATTGGCTGCCAGTCGCAAATGGAAACTGGACGTTCGCCTGTACTGCGAGTCTTTTCCTCAAGCGTCACAAGTTCTCGCGTCAGGGCAAATGGCGGCCATCCTGCCCGATCTCGCACGGCTCGGCGTCTCATTCGATTCCGTGTGGGTCTACCCGCTAAAATCCCTCGATGAACTGCGCCGTGAGGTCATGCTCGCCTGGCATCCGCACCGACTCGAAACCCGCCCTCATCTCGCCGGTGCGGCCGACGAGCTGGCCGGCGTGCTCAAGTTCACATTTTGACATGGCAAGATCGCTGGTGGTCAGCCTGCGGGAATTGACACGCGTAAGATTTCTTGCGGAAGTAGAGGCAAGCGCGGTGATGTAAATGTTGATTATGTGCGCACGCGAAGGTTGGCACTACGCACTCCATGGCTGCATCCAAGTGGTCTTAGTCAGCCTCGCCGTGCGGCAGCACATTCAATGACGGCGATTATTTGCTGTAAATCCCAAGAAGCAATAGGAGCACTTCTCGTCACTAATTCCGGTGGCCTGTGGCCATAAGACCCTTTGAGGCGAATTCCACAGACGCCTTTACCCATTTCATAGGCCGTTTGCACTTCCCAATCGACCCAACTCCTCCAAGCAGTTCCATTCCCGATCAGGCATACCAGAATCGAGGCCCGCTGGATTTTGTCTCGGAGCACCTGCTTGATATAGGAACCGTTTTCGCTGTCAACTGCCACGCTTAAGCTGCCGTCGTAGAAATCAAGGTCCACTTTCGGGTTCATCGCCATCAAACGAAACCCCCTCACCTGCGGTTTGTCTTCAGCATGAAAACTCAAAAACAAACGCCGCTTACGGGGATGATAGGCCAGCTTACCGCGGTACGCTTCGAGCAGTTGAGTTAAACTGTCAAATCCCCGCTCCTTGAGTAGGTTTCCCAAGAGCATGTCACCCCGCGCATTCAGATTGACGCTGTAGCTCGCCTCGATGCTCTCAACCTTGGTGTCAGAGCGCTTGGCGCGAATAGGGAAAGGGCTGCTCATTCCAGAAGTCAGTTGAGTTGGCATTTACGCTTTGATGAGTGTGCTCATGGCTGGCCCAAGACGGCACGTTTGGCTCCAGTGAGATCGTCCTCCGAGGAATTTTCGCAGGTAGATCTTCGTGCGAAGGAACAGACGGCGCGATGGAGATGGATGCCTGTAATCACCATCATCACTTCAATTTCCCCAGCATTGCGTCAATGCTCGAAAGATACCGATCGTTCACGGGGCTGAGGAATCCGCGGGATTTCAAGGTGGTAAACAGCTCGCGTGCTCGTAACAGGTGTTGCTTGGCTTCGGCCGTACTGCCCACACCGGATTGCGCAGACTCACCATAGAGGGTGCCGAGCCGGTAGTTTGCCAAGGCGCAATCACCAACCCAGAGGGCGTTGTCGGGATTCGATTTCGTGGTTTGCTCGGCGGCCTCCAGTTGCTTCCATGCATAAGTCTGTGCACTCGGCCAGTCGTGTTTTCCCCTATAGGCCAGCCCGATCTTGCCGTAAGCCACACCTAGCATGTAGGCCCAATCCAAGTTGGACGAATCGGCAGCCGCCAGCGTCGCACGTTTCTCCGCGCTGCTCCGGTAAAAGTCCAGCGCTTTGTCCCAGTCGCGGAGTTCGTAATTCCAATCTCCCAGACGGATGTCCGAGATGGACAAGCCGCGCAGCCAGTTGAGATTCTGCGAATCGAGCTGGAAGAGTTGTTCGCGCTTGGCTCTCGCGCTCTGATAATAGGACAATACCCGGTCCATCCCAGCCTGTTTGTCCCCGCCGCTTGTAGCGCACCGGGCTTTCAATATGTCCCCCAATTTCTCCAGTGCGGCAACTGTCCCTTCCTGCCACATGGTGTTTTCGGGATCCCGTCGCTCGAGTTCGGTGTAGATCGCAAGACAACTGAAACAGTTGGTTTGCGCTTCCGCCAATCGATCCATGACAATGAAGTTGTCGGCAATATTGGCACGGCTCTGGGCCAACAAATGTTGCCAACGAGCGTTTTGCCGTTCTTGTGAAACGAGCGACTCCCGAATCGCGATGGCCTTTTGGTAGTAATCCATGGCGACTTGAGTATCGCCACGAATCACATACCATGCGGCGAAACTTTCCCGGCTTCGCGACAGGTCTTCCTGCAGCGGAAGGCTCTCCGGGTGAAGTGCAATCAGATCTTGTCGAATCGTCAGCGCCTCCTTGTAGTCAGCTAGCGCGTCGTCTGCGTTGATGCGAACGAGCAGATCACCAAGACGGTCAAGACTGGCTGCTAGCTCCCGCCGAAAGGAGAGATCCTCCGGATCCAGTCGATTGGCCAACCGCAACAGGTCGACGCATCGAAACTGAAGGGTCCTTGCCTCCTGAGTTCTGCCCAACAGGCGCATCGTTTCCGCCGCTGCCGCGTTAGCGGATGATGATTTCTGCAGAAACTCCAGTGAATCTGCAACGGCTGAACTCTCGAAAATCTGCACGCTCTGCAACTGATTTTGTACCGCCTTGCCAAAATCCCCGCGGGCGGCTTGAACTCTCCCCAGATACGAGAGCGCTTCCGCGTAGGCCGACTGGCGTTTCGGAGAGTCCGCTTCGATACCGAGAAGATTCTTGCGCAGGTTGACAGATGATTCTACCGAGGTCAGTGCCTGATGGGTATTGCCCTTAGCAAGCGCCAGATCGCCTTGATTCAAGTACGCCACCGATCTCAGATACTGAATGTCTTTGGAGTCTGTTGACTGGTCGGCAAAGGTCTGAGTCTTTTTGACCAACTCTTCCAGCAAGTCCAGCTTGCCCATCGGCTCAAGCCTCTCTTTAAGGTCGAACATTAGGTATTCAAGGTGTTCCAGTGCTTGTTGCCGCGACCGTGTGGCCGCAAGCCGCTGTTGGTTGGCATACCAGGCCAGCGTGGCGAAACTCAATAGTAGCAACGAGACCCCTGCGAGCATGAACTGCAATCGACGAATCTTACGATGTGCATCACGTTGCTTAAGTGCATCGAAGCTTACACCCAACATTGCGGCCAGCAGCTTCAGTTTCGCGTTGGTTCTTCCATCCCCTCCCATTCGCCGTGGGCGCAAATCTGCCGCAAGAGGCAGGCCGTCGCGAAGAGCGGGGGGAAAACACTGGTCACCGTCCACAGCGTTTGGATCGCCATCGATGATGATCGCGAGAATCCGCTCTCCGCGTCCCAGGTCCCGAAACGTCCGCACTTCCGTATCCACCCATGTGGATTGCGCGGCACGCGGCGAACAAACAACAATCAGAGAGCGAGAATGACGCAAGGCCCCGCGGACCTCCTCCTTGAGGTCAGCGGCCGCTGGCAATTCGTCGCGGTCAAGAATGATCGGTCGGAACCGCTGTGGCACCAACTCTCCGGTTGGTGAGGTGTGTTTACCGACGAACGACTTGGGTAACCGGTAGTCCTCGATTGAGCGGTGTAACCACCGAGCCCACTTTTCATCTGCGCTCGTGTAACTGATGAATGCCCAGTAACGATAGTCAGACGATATCGGGGCACTCATAGGTTCTCGAAGTCCTCATTCGAGCGCGTAAGCAATATCCGCGCACATGGGCCCTGTCGACTGTTCTCATCGGATGCCATAGACTCCGAACCGACCGGCGATCGGACCACGTGTTCAGAAAACGCAACTGCCCCACCCTTTCGCCGCTTTAACCACGACGTACCCGGCCTCTTTCAGCAACGCAGCGTAGTTGTTGATGGCAACCCGGTCGTACTTCTTTACCCCGCTTTCGCCATCGGGGAGATCTTTCCACGACACCAGACAGGGATTGATTTTGTTAGCGACATCCTTCTTCGGGCCGTGTCGCCAGCCAGCAGCCAAGCGTTCGATGTTCCATCGGCCATGTTCGAGTTGGGCCATGCGTTCAACCTCGTCCTTCTTAAACGCAGGCAGTGGAATGTCCTCCTTCGGTCCCTTGAACCGACGGACCACGTAACCCTCGGTTGCCAGGATTTCTGCCGCGTATAGAATCTGTTGTCGATTGGACTCCTGAAGATCGGGACGCAAATCGCCATACTTCTTCCGCACCGGATCCACCGCTGAATACTTATCCTGCGACAGGTACTGTTCGTGAGCCAGCGCTGCCAGTTCTTCCAGTTTCTTCTTCTCGATATCCAAACCTGCGGGACGAACAAACGCCCGCACTGTTGCTGGGTCTTGTTGCAGCAGATCTTTGGGCAGGCGAACCAGATTGGCATTGGTAGCCCATGCGGAATCCTGAAAGAGAGCATCAGCCTCACGTCCACTCCTCTCGACAACGCCAACACGCGCACCGAGTGCCAGCGCAAGACGGTATTCGAAGGCGGCGATTGGGCCGCCGTTGATGCCCAACACGCGCACTTTGTCAGGTGTAATCCCCGCTTGAAGCAGATCAATCCAGCCTTGAAGAGGTTCCAATTCACTGAAGTCGTCCGCGTCCGTAGAAAACACATTGTCATAACGCTCTTCATCTGGTTGGATGCCGCGTTTGAACCGTGCAGGAACGTAGCCAACGAGCGTGAACTTCTTCCGGTTTTCCTTCTTCAGCATGGCCGCGATTTCACCCACCAGACCCGGGATGCCCACCGCGGTGCCCCCCGAACATACAAGTCCTTCCGTGTGTTCGAGAGCCAATCTGACGAGACCCCGGTATTCCCGCACTTCATCCGCAGGCATCCCACCAGCCCCGCCCACAACGATCAATGCGTTAGAACTTCCGGTCTGTCGAATGGACTTGGCTCCATCGCTTGACAACGGGGCCAGCTGCTTCGGGCGGCTCTCATTGTTTCGATGCAAGGCACTGGCCAGAGTCAGCAGACGGCGGACCCACCCGTGTTGAGGAGGAGGTGTTCGCCCGATGTTGATCCGATTCAAGAAGTCCAGTTCCGGATCGAAAATGTAGGTCGGACAGGAAGAACCAGGGCTAAGGACAACTTGCACTGCATTCAGGTAGGACGCCAGAGCCTTCAAGTAATCTCCCAGCAACAAATAGAGCCGTCCAATGGTAAAATGGGCGCGTGGAATCTCAATCCCCACAGCAATGTGCGCCCGGCAGGAGGCAATGGCCTGTTCAACACTCGTCCGCATGACTTCAACGAATTCCCTTGTTCGATTACAAAACACCTCGTGCTCAAGAAAACTTGCCAAGTGATATGGATTGGAGGGATCACGTTCGAGCGCGACACGGTACCAAGCGCGCGCTTCAGTTTCCTGACCTGGGATAAGACTGAACGACCATGCAAGACGGTGTGCAGCTTCAGCGCGTAGGGCGCGGTCCCACGGCAACTCGATTTCCTTGGGTTGGGCGACATGGCCGGCAATTTCTTCCAGAATGCGCTGCCCGCGTTTGAACAATGTACTGCTGGGTTGCTTGCAGTTGTGCCTGCATAAGACCTGGCCGAGTTCCATCCGGATGGTCGTTTGTGATGTTGTGCTGAGTTTCGCTGCGCTCTCCCACTCCGCAATCGCCTTAGCCTGTCTCCCCGCCAGCGCCAGTAAACGACCGAGACGCAAGGTGAGAACGGCGCGGTTGTCGGGATTGGTTTCGTATCGCCGCGCTGCGCCGAAGATTTTTATCTCGTCCTCGATTTGTTTCCGGGTGAGATAGGCCGCGTAGTGCCCCAGATAATTGTCGATGGACTGCGTCAGTCGCAACAACCGCATGTCTGTCGCTTCAATCGTCGCAGCCAGGCCAGCAGCGTCGCGTTGCAGAGCGGTTGGCACACGGATGGATACTTTGTAAAGACGATCATGTAATGCATTCGCCCAAGCGTGCTCCAACAGAGTGCGTACTTGAATTTCGGCCTTGAAGCCATCCCTGCCAGTTTTCACTAGCTTTGGTACCGGGATTCCTTCCATTTGCGCATCAGTGTCCTTGATCTGGACGACATAATGGACCGAAAGATAGCCGAATTGGTCTGTCTTGAGTTCCGAGCGCTTGTCCAAGCTATTCTCCTCATCCACGTCAAACATGTTTCGGATGTAGTCGCAAAGGAGTTGCTTATCTTGTGGGTTCTGGCTGCTGACGCGCGCTGCGCATCGGTCGGTGATGTCGTAATTCGGATTACTTTTGAACTTCCATTGCTTCCGAACCACTTTTTCCGCGAAGCTGGCCTTGCTTTTAGGGCGCGCTTCGACGAAGGACCCTGGCGCAAGCCGCTTGACGGCAGACGCAAGCACGGCCTTTAGGAATCCCGCGTAATCTTTATACGCGTCGTACTGTGCGGCGTATTCGTCCATCTTCGTCTTCAACAATGCCTGATCGATCTCCATACTAGCCTCCCATTGGAAGTTTCCTCAGTGTTTTAGTCGACCCCGAGAGAGTATTGACGCGCAAACGGCATGAACTGGGGACACAGCTTACGGTTCTTCAACTCTGGACGTTCCACCCATTGAAAAGCGTCGTGCTCTGAACTGAGCTGCACGGCATCCGTGTCCACCCGGGCCTCGAAGAGAAGGTACGCCACCTTGCGGTCCGGCAGCTCTGATTCCGCCGCACCCACAACGCGAATCACTTGGGCATCGAGACCTGTCTCCTCGCGGATCTCACGCACCAATGCCTCGTCGGGACGCTCTCCGGGATCGGTTTTGCCGCCGGGGAACTCCCAGAATCCGGCATTGTTTTTGGAGGCACCAGAACGACGTAAAACGAGACAGCGTCCTTTGGCATCACGAACTACCGCTTTAGCCGACATCGCGTAGGGCTTGTTCATAAGTGTTTGCTTGTGATGTTATCGCAACGCCGCCAAGCGTCAACGCTGACGTGAGCCTGCTGAGGGTCGAGATAATCGCGCGGCCGGTGGCGACTCAATCTCAAGTTCTTATACAGGCCGTTGAAATTACCCGCGGCGGCCGCTCGATTTTGATCGTCCGCGATTCCTCTGGTGACTACTCGGCCTTTTTCCGGGCAGTGATGCGCGCGTGCTCTTCGGCGTATTGCCGGGCGGCTTCGGGTTGGCCCATTTGTTCGAAGTGCGCGGCGAGGGCGGCGAGGTGGGCCAAGGTTTCCTCGTGGTCGTCGCCTTTCTCGCGGTGGGACAGTTCCAAGCCGTCCCGAAGGATTTCGGCATAGTCCTCCGCGGCGGAGAAGAACGGGTTGAACTGGAGCGGGTCCGTTTCAGGTTCCTGCACTGGTTTGGTTCATCGAGACAAGAGGGAGAATGCCACCCTCGATAGTTATCAGGCAGAAAACCGTGGAAAACGCGATGCTGCCGGCCAAAATACGTCCGGTTGGATGAGTGCAGATACTTCCTATTGGCACGGGGTAGAATGCAATGGGCGAGCGAGTTACTGTGTCTTCGATGATTGTTTCCGACCCGCGGACGAATGCTCTTATAGAAATGCTAGCTGGAACTGACAAATTTGCGTGTATATCTTCTTCTCTTGATTGTTTTCGCACGCATTCTCCTGTTGCTATATCCCAAATCCGCATCACCGCTCCGTCCGTTCGGCTGACGACGCGTCCGCCATCGGACGACCATTCCACGCTTGTCACGGCATCTTCGTGCCCAAGGAGAACGGCTAGTTGTGATCCACTGATTGCATCCCAGATTCTTACTGATTTGTCCTCGGATCCGCTGGCGAGATACCTTCCATCGGGTGACCAAGACACAGAACTAATTTCCAGTTCGTGCCCTCGTAGGATGACAAGGTCGGCACCTGTGAGAGTATTAAATATTATCAACTCTTTCCCTTTTCCCGAGCCTGGACGTCCCGATAGACAAACAATTTCCCCTCCGTCAGGTGAAAATAAAATGGATTTGCATTTCCGAGTATAGCCGACATAAAGTTCAGTTAACTTAATCCCGCTCAAAGTATCCCACAGCTGAAGTTGGTCGCTAACGCGGCTTACTATGCGACCCCCATCAGGGGAAAAACACACAACGTCCAAACCGTGGTCCCCAAAACCCCGGGAAGGGAAACTCAAATCAGAATTGGTTGTAGCAGCCCACACTCGCACCGTTCCATCCTCAGCCCCACTAACGAAGTATCCACTATCGGGAGACCAATCCACGCTCCGAACCCAGCCGTCATCTCCAAAGAAAACGGTTGGTTCTAACGAACCACCACCGTTACACTTTCTCACAACCCGACGTCCCTTCGTCCCGCTTATAATGCTCCGACCATCGGGCGAGTAGCGCACACACAATACCTCCCGCTGATATCCGTCTAGGACGACGAGCAGCGTTCCGCTGATTGCGTCCCACACTCTAACAGTCCGGTCGAACGATCCACTGGCTATCCTCTGGCAGTCGGGTGAGTAACTCACGCTTGTCACCCCTTTTTCATGTCCGCACAAGACGGTCAGTTCAGTCCAGTTGCCAGCATCTAAAATCCGGACTGTCGCGTCCATCAACCCGACGGCGACGCGCTTCCCATCGGACGAGAAGGTCACGCTAGACACTTCTGCGTTGTGCCGAATAACTGCTAATTCATCACCGCTAATCGCGTTCCAGACACGCACCGTCTTGTCCAACGAACCGCTGACGACACAGCGACCGTTCGGCGACCAACAAACGCCTGTCACCCCTTTTTCATGTCCGCGGAAGTCCAACAATTGTTGTCCATTATCGGCATTCCAGATTCGCACCGTGCCTTCAAACTCACCTCCGCCACTAACGATGCGCCGACCATCTGGCGAGAAACTTACGCTCCTCACAAGATATTCGTCTCCATTGAAAACAACCAACTGCGCCCCGCTAGCGACGTCCCAGACCCGCACGGTCTTGTCCAACGAACCGCTGACGATACGCCGACCGTCCAGCGAATAGCCCACACTGAAAGCCTCATAATCATGCCCGCTCAATATGGCTAGTTGTCCTGTGCCAAGTGGTAACGGTAGGGGGCGCAAGGTCCGCAGCCAAATGAATCCTGGGCAGTTTTTCTCCTTCTGATTACGCCATGATTGAACCAGCTCACAGAGTTTTTCGCCTGGCTTGTTCCATGGTCCATCAGGCGATTCGTAATGTCGCTTTGCCTCAGGGCAATCATACCACCAACATGAATTCCAAAGGCATTGGAAAAGCCCTTGGGGAAAGTCTTTCGTGTGTTGTGCGATGAATTGGATGTCGCGACGAATCGCTTCTTCCAGAAGGCGCAAAATGTTACGCTGTGGATGGGCGTCTGGAAGGTGCTGCACAGCTTCAGCGCAATCTCGCACAAGCTCGAAAGCCAACCCGTAAGCAATTTTGGCTTCGAGGAAGAAAATGTCCTCGAGTGTCGCAACGAGTTCCGGCCACATCTGGGCGTGAACAAGGTGGAAAGGTAGTTCGCTAAACGGGCGCGGGTTGCTGCCTTTCCAGTGTTGGTTTCTCTCCGGGTCGGCCTTGTCGCGGAAGTAGGTGGCGAGTTGGTTGTGCGCCGCGAGGCGTTTGGGTTCTGACGGCAGGCAGGAGGTGGCGACCGCCTCCCGGAACTGGCCATGGTAGAAGTCGAGGAGTTCACCGCGCTGCATCAGGTAGGGACGCAGGAGTTGCGCGAGCGCGGCCACATTGCCTTGCGGGTCACCAGGAGACAGCAGCTCCACGAGTTCCTGCTGGCTCAAGCCATGCCGGCTCGCTCCCATCAAGGAGACGAACCGGGTCACCAGTTCCCGGCCGATCTCCCTGCCGGAGGCATCTCGGAAACCGTCATCGTCCTCCAGTCGCTTCAGGATCCAGATGAACAACGCCCGGGTGTCCGGCGGCAGTTGCGCGATGCGGTCGGTGATCTCCTCGTAGGTGCCCAGCGTGCGGAGTTCCTCCAATGCGACCAGCAGGTACAACGGCGTGCCGGCGTCGGCTTTGGCCAGCAACGCCGCGCGTTGGTCGTTCGTCATGGACTTCCGGTAGCGGTGAAGGAAGTCCCGGATGATGGCTTCCCGGTCTTGTGCGTCGAGGGGCTGGAGTTGCACTAGCCGGGGTGGTTGACGCCGCTGCCGTAAACTTTCCAGCGCCGGGCCACTCAAGGTGGAGAGAATGATGCGCGTTTTTGCAGGCAGTTCTTCGGGCAGCCACGACCAGCCGGCAAGTTGGGTGGTGGGATCGAACTGGTTGATGGCGTCGACCAGAATCACGACGCGTTTCCCGGTAGAAGCCTGTTGGAGGATTTCAGCGAACGCCACCCGGAGTTTCTCCGGGTCTTCCGGTATCTCCGCCGTCAGCCCGGCGCCGGTCACCAGTTCGTGGCACAACCGCCGTAATGTCCGCCACACATCGGTCGAACCGGGACTGGTCCCCACGAAATGCGGAATCACCAGGTCCTGCGGGTGGGCTGCCCGGTAATCTTGGCAGAACTTGCCCAGCAGCGCCGATTTCCCACTGCCCGCCTCGCCCGTCAGGCACAGATAACCATTTCCGCCCGTGCTTTCGGTGTGTCGTAGTAGTTCATTCCAAACCGTCTGGCGGCTGCCCAACACGAAGCGTTGGACTCGTTCCTCGATGAACGCCTCCATCGCCGAGTTCTCTTCGGTGAATTCGTCCGGTTTCTCCCCAGTCGTTGGGCCGAACTCCTGGTCAATGCTCTGCTTGAGATCCGCGTAAACCCGGTTGCCAAACTCCTTCAGCCCGATCAACCGTCGGGATTGGTCATCCCACTGCGCCCGGTAGATGAACGGTTGGAGACCGGTCTCGATGATGGCGGTCTTGAGTTCGGCCAAGGCGTCATCGCCGTGACTGCCGGCAGGCTCACGAAACTCTCCCGGTGTAACCTCGACCATTGCCGCAGTGGCTGACGGATCGCGGAAATAGAAGTAGGCGAAGCCGCGACTCTTGAGGTCGCGGTCCAACACCCCGTAATGGACTTCATCGGCCGTGATGGACCGGGTCTTACCGGGTGGTACCCAGCCATACCGACCGCCGAGCACGCAGAGGAGCCGGGGCCGACATTCATCCACAACTTCACGACAAACCGAAAGTGCGTCCTGTTCCGAGGTCACGCCCCAACGCAGGTCCACATCCACGAAGTGAATTCGCCGCTGCAGCAGTTCCTGCCGTAGTTTGGGAAACACGAACCGCACCAGATGATCCCGTTCCGCCTGCATGTCGCGGAACGTGCTGCTTATAAAGACGCGGACGGTTTTCCAGGTGGTGATCATGGTGCAGTGGTCTTCATGGCACTGACGACTGATCGCTCTTGCCCACCGCAGCGGAGATTGCTGATAACTCTCCCCGTGTCGCACCGTAGCTCGTCGTGTTGCGAAGGCGGATCTTCATCTTTTTTTCTTTCTTTCCTCCGCGAGTAGCTCTTCCGCTTGGGCGAGGGAAATGCGGCGCGGGCCGTAGTGCAGCTTCAGGATGCAGACTTGGCCATCGTGCTGAGTTACGACGACTGTGCCGTCTGGCCGAAGGTAACGTCCCTCAGTATTAGAGTCGGCATCCCAAGCAGCAAGCATCAGTGGCGAACCTCGTCGGCGAATATGGGCTGTGCGATGGAGACAATCCAAGACAAAATCATGAACTTCGCACACAAGATCGCGCTTTGATGCTGAGCGCTTGGTCAGCGATAGAAGGTACTCAGGTATCTCTTCAGGTGGCTCTTCTGTACCGAAATAGTCAGTTGGTTCACGTGCAAATCGCCACTTTCCCAAGCAGGCCCCGCTCTGGTCGTCCCACACGCACGCCGTGCCGTCCGCAGAGTACGACGCCAGTCGGCCGTCAGCCAATTCATCTGCGCCGTCGATTGACTTCGAATGCCCCTCTAATCTCGCGAGTAAAGCACCGTTCTGGCCATTCCACAAGCACAGCACGGCATCATGCCCCCACGAAAGCAGCCGTCCATCGGCCAACTCCAGTATACCTATGATTTCCGACCAGTGTCCCCGCAACGTCGCCAAGCAGTCTCCGTTCTGGGTATCCCACAGCCGCATCTGGAAGTCAGCAGACCATGAGAGCAACCGGCCATCATTTAACTCCAGTACACCTTTCACCATATCCGAATGTCCCGGCAGCGCCGCGTGGAAACCTCCATTAAACCAATCCCATAGAAGCAACGTGTCCCGAGACCATGATAGGAGTCGCCCATCAGCCAATTCCAACGCTCCTGCGACCTCGCTACTGTGCCCCCTGAACGTCACCAAACAATCGCCGGTATGGCTTTCCCAAAGGCTCAGCGTCCCTGCGCGTGTCCACGACAGGATCTGCCCACCAGCCAACTCTACTACGCCGTTGATCAAACCCGAACGAGGCCAACTGGAGGTCTTCAGGCACAAAGTTTCCAAATAGGTGCCAGTGTGGCCGTCCCACAGGCGAATGGTGTCATCGATCGACCACGACAGAAGGCGTCCGTCAGTTAGTTCCAACGCACCAAACACGCCACCCCTATGCGCCTCCAATCTGGCCACCCAGCCTCCGCAATTGACATCCCATAGTTGCAACGCGTTATCATTCCGATACAGCGCCGGCACACCCCACGACAGCAACCGACCTTCAGCCAACTCCAGCGCACCTCTGACCTCACCATTGTGCCCAACCAGAACCGCTAGACACACCCCACTCTGCGCGTCCCACAGCCGCAATGTCTTGTCCCCCGACCAAGACAACAGCCGCCCATTGGTCAGTTCCAAGGCGCCGTTGACAGTGTTTACATGTCCCTCGAGTGTCACCAAACAAGCGCCGGTATGGCTGTTCCAGAGCCGTAGCGTGTTGTCACCCCCCCACTGGCTCCCCTGCGCCCACGACAGCAACCGACCGTCGGCCAATTCCAGCGCACCACTGACGCCAGAGGTGTGCCCTGCCAACACGGCTAGGCACACCCCACTCTGCGCGTCCCACAGCCGCAATGTCTTGTCCGCCGACCATGACAGCAACCGACCATCGGCCAACTCCAGTGCACCTTGACTGCCGATATACCCCGCTGTAGAGGACAGCAACAGACCATTGGCCAACTCCAACGCACCGCTGACGCCATTGATGCGCCCAGCCAGCACCGCTAGGCACAACCCGCTCTGCGCGTCCCACACACGCAACATGTCCCCTGACCACGACAACAGCCGCCCATTGGCCAGTTCCAGCGCACCACTGACGCCAGAGGTGTGCCCTGCCAACACGGCTAGGCACACCCCACTCTGCGCGTCCCACAGCCGCAATGTCTTGTCCCCCGACCAAGACAACAGCCGCCCATTGGTCAGTTCCAAGGCACCGTTGACGGTTGATGTATGTCCCTCGAGTGTCACCAAACGAGCGCTCTTGGGGGAATGCGGCAAACGCGGCACGCGACGCAACCAGAGCCAGTCACATCGCCCTGCTGCGAGCCATTGTTCGGCACCGAGGGTGAGCGGGCTGTCGTCGGCGTGCTCAACCGCCAGTTGGAGCAGGATTTTGTGCGCCGGCCAATCGTCGCTTTCACGACGGATGATGTGCGCCTTCTCGCGGAAGAAGTCGGCCCAAAGCTCAACCCGCTTCGCCATTTCCGTCGGTGCTTCGTGCCGAACCATCTCGTAGTCCTCAAACACACCTTCGAGCAGCCCCACGCGCAGCTTATGCAGGAGGAACGGGAAGTTGCTGAGCAATCCCGTTGCCTGCTCGTGCTGCCCGGCCTTGGTGAGATGAAACACGCATTCGGCGAAACCGCGAACGCTATCCGTTTCCCATTCTTTCTGTGGTTCCGTTCCCTTGGCGCAGGCCGTGAAGTAGTCGGCCATCTCGCGATGCACGGCGGCTGGCTCGGCTTGCGAGCCGTATCGTTCCATCACCGCTTGCCGGAGTTGACCGTGGAAGAAATCTAGTTGCCCGCCCCGACGCAGAAGATACCGGCGCAGACCGCGCTCGATCAGCAACGCGGTAGCCGCGACATCTGTGCCGAGTTTGCGGGCGAGCAGGTCGGCCAGTTCGTGGCTGGCCATGCCGACACGACCATGAGCCAGATACAAGCACCACCACCGCACCGCTTCCGGGCCGAACACTTCCAGCCGCTGCAAGACCCACCGGAACAGGCTCACGGTATCCGAGTAGTCCTGCGCCAGCGCCGCGATGCGCTCGCCAACGATGCGGTTCATGTCATTGCCACCAAGCGTGCGGAGTTCACCCAGCAGCACCAGTAGGTAAAGCGGATTGCGCGCCTGCTCCATCCGACAGATGGCGTTCACGTGCGGAGTGTCGAGTTCCTTGCAGTACTCCTTCAGGTACTCGACGACGATGGTGCGTACATCGCCGTCGGTCAGCGGCCCAAGCGGCACCCGCAACGGCGCGGGTTGACGAGACGTAAGCGTCTGCAGGACGCATTGCTCGGGACTGTCCGCCTTCGCCGCCGCATCCTCGACGCAGCTGACGACGACACGCACACTCGGTCCGAGCCGGTGCGGCAACCAATGCAGGTCGTGCCCGTCGGTAAGCTGATTGAGTGCGTCGAGCAGGATCACGACGCGACGTTCGCCGACGTAATCGCCGAGTCGCTTCGCGAGCCGGCGGCACAGACTGTTGAAATCCCGCTTTGGTTCTCCACCTTCCCTCTGCTCGTCCGCTGGCCATTCAATGCCGCTGCGGTCAAGTTCGCCCAGCAGCCGATCCACGAGCGCCTGAGCCGTCGCCGACCGTTCCGTGGCACCGACGAAGTGTGTGATCAGGAAAGTCGAAGGTTGCGGGATGAGAGTCGAGAGCTTAGCCAGTAACGCAGATTTGCCCTGGCCGGGTACTGCCGCCACGACCGCGAGGCGCGGAGCGTCCCCGGCAGTGGAGTTGATGAAACCGGTAAGCTGTTCCAGTTCCTGCGTGCCACCTTGGAACCAGCGGAGCCGAGTCTGTGCGAAGGCCTCCATCTGTTCGCGTTCGGCATCCAGTAGATCCCTCGGCGGCGGCTTGGCCAGCTTGACCAGCTTCTCCCAAAGCTCTCGCGGGACCGGTTGCGTTTCGTCAGTGTAGCGCAGATCAGTGTCGGGGTCGGCGCCGAGCGCCCGTCGCCAGATATCCTTATTGACGTAGCGTTCGTCGCGCAGGACGCCGGACCAGAGATCTTCCACCACGAGCCGACCGAATTCTTCCATGACGATGAAGCGCTCGCCGGTCCACTCAGGATGGTAATCGTGCACGGGGCGGCCGCATTGACGGACGGCAGTCTTCAGTTGGGTCAGCCGGTCTTGGCATTCCGGTGGGTCCACGTATTCGGTGTTCGGCTCGGGTACCGGTGTCGCCCGCAGATAGAAGTAGCTACGGCGTTTGCGGCGAGTGTCGAGGACGGCGTGGCGGACTTCGAGGTCGGTGATGGACCGCGGTTCGCGTTCCTGTTGTTGCCGGTCGGTGGTGTCGCGGAAGTGCTGCGGTTCGGGCACCCAGCCGTAGCGTTGGCCGAGGATGCAAACGAAGAATGGCTCGACCCGGTCAATCCATTGCCGGCAGTATTCCCAGGAGTTGGCGGTTTCGCCGTTGAGGTCCTTGGCCGGTACGCCCCAGCGCAGGTCCACGTCAAAGAACTCCAGCCCCAACTGCTCGACCCGCTCGCGCAACTCCGGGAAGACGACGGTGACCAGATGATCCCGCTCTGCGTGCATGTCGCGGAAGGTTGAGGAGATGAAGACGCGAACTTGTTTCTCAACGGCTGCCATGGTGTCCTTCATCTCTCATCTTGAGCACTCCGGATTTGCCTACCCCAGCGCAGATCAATCGATTGGAACCCCACCCCGTGTTGCTGGCACAGCGCCCACGGCTGTAGGAAACCCGTTCCTGTTGCGCATTCCACTCCGCCTTCAAATCGCTGAAGGTGGAACTGACGAATACGCGGAAGGTTTCTTCCGAAGCCCGCCATTGTGAATAGCGAGGCTATCATAGGTGGTCCCGTCAATCAATGTGGACTGGGAACGACGGCAGGCATGAAACGCACGGCCTTGATGAGCACAACCGCGTCGTGCAGCCAGAGGGCAACCAGCGCCGTAACCGGCAGCGGTTTATGTTGTCAGTTTGCCCGTCAACGCGTTGGAGGTCAGCAATCTTCTGAGCGATGTGGCCGCACTGAGATGTTCAAGTGCGGCGACATCGGCTGCGCATGGTGTAGCACCTGCCATGCAAAGTCATGGGGCTTTGCAGGCGACGGCGTCAGGGCAGAAGGGCGACGGAAGCAGCAAAGTGCCATGTCTTTGACTGGCGCTCCGAGTAGGAAACGAACACTGATTCATTCCTGGGTGGCGTCGCGACATCCGGTGAGAACTGATCGCCGCAAATTGGATGTTGGGAAGGCAAATGCCAGCACAGTTGTTCACCAACGCTCAACGCGGAGCGGTCCACAAACGGAGTCTAATCGGCCTCAAAGATAGGGGCAAGCGGTTCGTCGCACAGCGATGCCAGTCCCGCCCACAATCGCGGTGTCAGCACTTGACTGGCCCCTCCCCTGTCGGCCCGGTAGAGGTAGCTCTTCCATCGCTAGATAGTGTTGGGGTCAGCGATATGCGGACCAACCGAAGGTTGCCACTCGCGTACTGGTTGGCTTTCGGCCTGTTTGCGGACGCCAGTTGCATTATTCACGACTGGTTTCTCACGTGGCCGTTTTGTAGGGACTCGCGCTGGCATCTTCCGCCTCTTGCGTCGTCGGGTCATTGGCTCACCCAAGATTTCGTGGCAAAACCGAAAGACAGTGTCACTGGCAACTGACACATTGATGTTGCGTAGGATGTCGGCGACGGCCGCGTACGACACCCCTTTGCCTCTCAGTTCCGCGATGCCGTCTTTCATGGGTAAAAGCTTCTGAAACTTGGTCGGATGCCGTGGCACATAGTCTCGGATGGCCCTTGCCAATCGGGCTACCATCAAATCGGTTGCGGGATCGGTTTTCATTCGGATACCCCTCGTATGTAGTTCGGACAAAAGTTCCTAGCGTACGCTAGGAGCCTTGCGTGTCCTCTTTTCATGTGCGCCAGTAAAGCACAAGCCCTGAAGATAGGTTGTTCCCATTTGGGAGCAACTTTTCTCCTCAGATCAGGTACATCTCGGGCATGTTATCTAGAAAAGTGCAATACAGCCTGGCCAATGCGAAGGCATACTTCGAGGAACACCTGTCCACAGGTGATTATTACAGCGAAGGGGTAGCCGTTGCTGGACAGTGGCTTGGTAAAGCCGCAGAATCTCTCCATCTCTCGGAAACAGTCCAACGTGACGAGTTCCTGCAGCTCTGCGACAACCTGAACCCGCGCACTGGTAAACTCCTCACCCAACGGCTCAAAACCACCCGTAGCGAGGTCAGCGATGACGGGGAGGCGCGTACCGTGGCCAACCGTCGGGTATTCTACGATTTCACGTTCTCGCCACCCAAATCGGTCTCGATCGCGGCATTCATCGGCAATGACAGCCGTATCGTGGACGCCCATGACCGTGCCGTGCGCGTGGCACTCCAAGAACTGGAGCGGTTGGCGGCGACCCGCGTGCGTGCCAAGGGAAGCACGTCGGACCGGCCCACCGGCAACATCGTCGCGGCGACCTTCCGGCACGATACGTCTCGCGCCTTGGACCCGCACCTGCACAGCCACTGCGTTGTGTTTAACGCGACGTTTGATCCAGTGGAACGTCGCTGGAAAGCGCTGGAGACCCTAGAGATGGTGCGCGCAAGGAAGTACGTCGAGAACGTCTATTACCACGAATTGGCCCGTGAACTCAGAGCATTCGGATACAACCTGAAACAAAATGCTCGCGGTGACTTTGAAGTTCAGGGAGTTTCCCCGGAACTCTGCCAACGATTCTCGAAGCGGCATCAGGAAATCGATGAGAAGACGCGCGAACTGCTGGCCAAGAAACCGCAACTCGCGAAGGGCAATGTGCCGGAAATCCGAAACAGCATCGCCCAGAGCGAACGGCTGCGTAAGATCAAATCGGTTCGGCTGGGGGAGTTGCGGAGTCTCTGGACACGCCAAATCTCCCCTGCTGAGAAAGAGACCGTCGCATCGTTGAAGCATGGTGTGTCACTCAATCCCAGCGACCGCGTCGCCGGCAATGCCTTGGCCGCTGTCGCTTGGGCAGAAGAACACCTGTTTGATCGCCACCCTGTTGTGCCGGAATACGAGCTTTGGCGGCACGCGTTGGAATATGCACGCGGTGAGAACATCACCGTGGAGCAAGTGCGCAATATCACCCAAAGCAGAGGGTACATCCGCGATGAGCGCCGCCCACTCCTTGTTACGAGCAAAGTGGCCCTAGAGCGAGAATGGTACATAGTCTGTCTGGCCAAGTCTGGCATCAAACGGTTTCGCCCATTGGGCGATACTCAGTCGATCTCCGACGCCAGTCTCAATTCGGAGCAGCGCGCGGCAGTCGAGCACATCTTGAGTTCCCGCAACTTCCTTACGCTGTTTCGCGGCGGCGCGGGCACTGGGAAAAGCTACGCCCTGAGAGCGGTCGGCAATGGGTTGCAAAGAGCCGGGCATCACGTCCACGTCATCGCGCCGCAACGGCAGCAGGTCATGGGTTTGGAACAGGATGGATTCAGCAGGGTTCAGACCGTGAGCGAATTCCTCGTGAGAAAGCCAATGCCAGAGGGAGCCGTTGTACTCGTGGATGAAGCCGGCCAAATCGGAGGCGAGCAGATGCAGCGGCTTCTTCGTTACGTCCGCAACGGTCGTGGTCGTCTTATTCTCTGCGGCGACACCCGGCAGCACGGAGCTGTGCAGGCTTCCGACGCACTTTGGGCCATCGAGAAGTACTCAGGCCTGAAGGCGGCTGTGCTGAACGAGATCTGCCGTCAAGACCCAGCAAGGGCCAAGACCGTGGCCGAGTGGCGGCAGATTGAAGAGTACCGGCAGGCCGTTCGCGAGGCATCCGAGGGAAACCTCGGCAAATCATTTGATCGTCTGGACAAGCAATCGGCAATCATCGTGTGTTCGCCCTTCGACCAGCAGGACAAACTCGCGGAGTGCTATGTCAACCTCACTGGCAAGGGACATTCGGTTGTGGTCGTTTCGCAAACTTGGTCGGAAATTCACAAGGTCAATGATCGTGTGCGTGCGGCACTCAAGTCCCGTCATCAGTTGGGCGACGAAGAACATACGGTCACAGCGCTCGAATCTGTCGATTTGACCGACGCTCAAAAACGTGACCCACGGTTCCATACCGACAAAACAGTCCTCGTGTTCAATCAAGATACCGCCGGGTTTCGCAAGGGCGAGACGGGCCGTCTGCGGGACATCACGAGGAAGGGGCTTGTGGTGGAGGGTGAGAAGAAGATTCGCGTCATCCGATTTGAGCATCTGTCTCGCTTAGTTGTCTGCCAATCCTGCGAGATGGCTCTAGCCTCCGGAGATCGCCTGCAATTGAAAGCCAATGGTAAAGCCTCCCGAGGGAAACGATTGGTGAACGGCGAACTCGTCACAGTGGGCAAGGTTCTGGCTGACGGACAAATCAAGCTCCGAGATGGAAGGATCCTCGGAAAGGATTATCGGCGCTTTGTTCGCGGTTTCGCCATCACCTCCTATGCATCACAAGGCAAGACGGTGGATTACGTCCTGTTCTCTGATTCGACGGTCAAGGCCGCGACCAACCAGCAACAGTGGTATGTCACGATTTCCCGTGGACGGAGGGGAGTCCGCATTTTCACCGCTGACAAGGCGCAGCTTCGCGAGAATATTGTTCGCGTCGATAATCGTACTCTCGCCATGGACTTGGTGAATCAAGAGTTCGTGCAAAGACTCGACTTCCACCAATCGCATTCTACCGGGAGGACCCTGTGAAGAAAGGTCACGTCAACGACCGTTCGGACTACGAAGCCACTGGCAGAACCTTTGTTTGCTGGAACACAGACAATCAAGCGCAGATGCAGCCGCCGAAATGGCAGATGAAGGTTGTCCCTCGTTTCTTGCTCGAAGTTAACTCTCGGTAAATGAGACTTTCTGGGCCATTGCCGCAGAGTGCTGATCACGCAGATGACCATACGTTCTCATCGCCAGTGCCCCCCCATCTTTATGCCCCAGCCATCGGCTCACAGTCGGGATGTCCACACCAGATTCAATGCATCGCGTCGCGAAAAGGTGCCGCAGGTCGTGATGTGTGATCCTAGTCAACCCGAGCTTTCTACATGCGGAATCGATGGCTTTCTGACACTCACGAACCTCCATGACTGTGGCATTCGCCCATTCATCCTCCCGTCGTTCGGAACGGATTCGCTCAAGTAGTCGCAGCATATCCGGGATCATCGGAACGCGCCGAACTTCCCAGTTCTTTGTGCCGGTGGCGGGGTCGCCGTGAACCGCGATCTCCCCCTTCTTGAAGTCACAGTCGCGCCCATGCACACGTGCCGCCTCGCCTTTACGGCAACCGCTATATGCGAGGAACTCGGTGAGATCCGCACAACCCTTGCTAAACGCGCCTCCGGCCGATCGTATCGCTTCTACCATGTGGAGAAACTGCTTCTGCTCAGGCAATTTAAGAACCTTTTGTCTCACTTTGAGTTTTGGAATTGCGCTGGCGGGGTTCCCGTAGCGCGCGCCGGCTCGGATACCAATCTCCAGAATATGTCGCAATGTACCCACCGTGTTGTTGTAAACGGTGGGCGAATACTTCTCCGCGTACTTTGCCGCCCATTCCAAACAATCGCGCTCCGAAATCTTGCGTACGTCGGTCGCGTTAAGACCAGACCATGTCTTTTCAAGGTCCCGAATCGTTCGGATTCGGTATTGTTTCGCAGTGGCCTTCAGCCGTTGGTTGTTCTTCAACCTTTCCTCGTAAATCCTCCGTGCATCCCCAAATAACATTTTCCCACTAGCAGAGAGTTTCCCAACCTCAGCAGCTTTGCGTTGCTCTTGAGTTAAATCGGCCAGTCGAATTTTGGCGACCGAGAATACATTCGTCTTCAGACTCTGCCGAATTAACTTGCCAGCCACACGGACGCGGGCAAAATAGACACCTGATGATCGGTATCGAAGGAGATTTGCGACGGGCGTTTTCGCCCAAGGCGACTTTTGCTCACGTTTACTCTCCCTCATGCATTCAGTATCAGATATCAGTATCAGATTCGTCAACTACGAAATCTCGTCTATATCGTAATATATTGTTACACAATGTGTTGGGCCTGTAGCTCAGCTGGTTAGAGCAGGGGACTCATAATCCCTTGGTCCCAGGTTCGAATCCTGGCAGGCCCACCACTCCCCTGCCCCAACGATCAGCAAAGAAATCGTACTGTCCGCCAGCACGATCTCGTCACTACGGAGGATGCAGTGGAAGCGGTCGGCATCCTGAAGAACGCGGGAATCCGTCTCGTCTTGGGACCCGAACATGTCATCTGCCAGGCTGGAGCCCATACGCGGATCCTGCCATTCCAGCATTCACAAGCCAAGGGATGGCCGTCAATGAATCAACGCCGGTAACACTCGGATCGGATCAGGTCGCGGACGGTGCGTCAGTCCGCCAAATCTCGAAGCGCCGCAGCCAGGTATGTGTATTGAGCAGCCGTATTGTACGCTTGGGCCGAGATCCGCAGACACCGTTGCGCGGGGTTGCCCCACCGGGCAACCGTCACCTCGATGGCATATTCGTCGAACAGCCTGGTCTGCAGCGGATCGGCTCCGTCCGGGCCGAACGGCAAAGTCTGAAACCATGGTGATAGTGGAATGGTCGCCATCGAACCGAGCATCTCTTCCGGGCAGGGCGGATCGATACCGAGGGATTCGCACAGGATGCGCCGCGCTTCGATGGCCAAGGCGCGGTTCCGATTCATCAACTCTGAAAGCCCGCCCGGCAGAAGCGTGGAACACCAGTCGATGGCACTTCCAACGCAGAGCCACGCGGTCGGGTCGATTGTTCCGATCCAGTCGAACCTGGTGTGAAGGGCGTTGCGGCCGGGACGCGCAGTGTTGTAGCCGTGGCTGATCGTGGTCGGCTGAATCCGCTCCTGGCGGTCGGGTCGCACATACAGGAAGCCAGCCCCTTTGGGAGCGCACAACCATTTATGGCAGTTGCCTGTGTAGTACGCGGGACGCAAGGCATCAAGATCCACTGCCAACATCCCGGGCGCATGGGCCCCATCCACAAGAGCGTCGATCCCCCGTTCCTCAAGGGCACGGACGATCCTCGCAATCGGATAAAGCACCGCGGTCGGGCTGGTGACATGGTCGATTAGGGCGAGCCGTGTGCGCTCGCTGGCGCAGGACAGGACCGCATCGATGACTTGCGCCTCGTCGTGCAGGGGAAACGGCACATTGGCAATCACGACCCTGGCCCCGACTCTTTCGGCAGCCGCCTTCAATGCGTTGCGACAGGCGTTGTAGTCCTGGTTCGTCGTCAGGATTTCGTCGCCCGCCTGGAACTCCAAGGACCGGAGAATGGCGTTCACTCCGGTCGTGGCGTTCGGAACGAACGCGAGATTTTCCGGATCGGTGTTGAGCAGTCGGGCCAGTCCCGTTCGAGACTCGTCGAGCAGCGGCTGCAGTTCCTGCGTAAGGAACCGCACCGGCTCCAACTCCATCTGCTTCCGCAACCGACTTTGCTGTTCCAGCACCGCTCGGGGACAGGCCCCGAAGGAGCCGTGGTTCAGGAACACGATGGAGGGATCGAGCGCCCAGTGGACCGCAAGATCCGATGGCGCGGGCCGGTTCCTTGATGTTGTCATGGCGATCCATAATGGGCAAAGCCGCGGGTTTTGACAAATCAGATTGGCGGCCGTGGGCTAACAGATCGTTGCCGAGGAAGACAATGCGGTTCACGCCAGCAATGGCAGCGGGTGTTTCCGATCACATCTGGACTTTGGAGGAGATTGTTGCTTTAATCCACCCACGATGAGGCAGAAGACCGAACGACAGTCTTTGCTAATCATTTTCACCATCCTTTTCGCAGTGGGAGTGCTGTGGACTTGGATAGGCGGTAGAATTAGAATGCAGGGGCTGGCGCTGGCGGCTATAGGCGCAGTGGCTCTGGTTACCCTTCTCTGGAAACGAAACAAAGATTCCTGAAGATTTCAAGCTGTACGACTACCGTCAAACCAGATTGGCGGCTACTGCCGATCGCGCGGCGTCCACTCCTCCTTATGACCGAAGCCCGCTTGATTGTCGATTAGCCGAATCCACGTGGGTTCGATCCCCCACATCGCGGTGCCGGCCAGTTCTCGCGTCAGAATTGCGTTGGGCTGTTGGAGGAAACGGAACCGCGCGGCGTAAATCTCCCACGCCCGCGCCCGCGCCGTGCCGCCAAGTTGCTGGCACAGGCCGCGAAACTGAACGCCCTGGATTTCGCGCCACTGTTGGCGGTCGCGTTGAACGGTGCCCGCCACGACAGGATTGGCCAACATCGCCTGTCCATGACGCGTCCCGGGATCTGTCACGACATAGAACCGCAAATCATCATCGACCCCATAGAACAGCGCTGCCGCGCAGGCCCTGCCGTCGGCCTCGGTGACGGCCAGGGTGAGCACCTGATGTTCCCGAAAAAATCTCAACAAGCGTTCGCGCACCTCAACCTCTCCCGGTGCAGAAACCTGCGGCCCATCTTTTCCCAGTCGTCGTGTTTTCATCGTAACCGTCCTGCTCGGCCTTCTTCGGTCAGTATAGCACGAGACAGAAGCAGCGCCGTCGTTGCGCCGGGAATAGCCAGACAACGACCGATTTGCCTTTTCGGGATTTAGGCTTACGTTTTACCCGCGTAGAGATCGGCTCTCAGAGTGTAGTGGCAAACAGCTTCATCAAGGAGGCGAGAGATGAAAATGGATTGCCTGTCGGAGAATCAAAGTCGGGAACGTGTCCGCCATTGGAAACGGAGGTCACGAAGTCCATCTGTACCGGTTCAGGTGGCGCTCGCCACGATCCTCCTGGTTTCGTGCCTGGCCTGCCAAGCCGCTGACCTGGCATCCTGGTATGGGGAGAAGCATCGTGGTCTCCTAATGGCCAATGGCCAACGGTTCGATCCCGACAAATGCACCGCGGCATCGTGGTTTTACGATCTCGGTACGAAGGTCGTCGTGACGCACGAAGACAGAAGCGTGATCGTGGAAATCACGGATCGCGGCCCAGCCAGATCGTTGCTCAAGAAGGGTCGAATCATCGACCTAAGTCGGGCTGCATTCACGAGGCTGGCTGACCCCGATCTCGGCATCATTGATGTAACCGTAAGAAGACAGTGAAATGTTTCCGTTGCTGACGCTGGCGGGCAGTTGGGAACGGGGGCGACGATAAGCGACGTAACCGCCTGTTCTGCCCGGCAGGAGCAAACTCTGCCTCACTTGGGGTATCCCACTGTTTGTGCGAGTATGACCCTCTGCTCAGGACGCAACTTCATCGCCTGGAAGAGTGACGGACGGTCGATCGAGCCTCGAACGACCACCGCCAGACCCTGCGAGGCGCAATAGAGATAGACGTTTTGGGCGATGAAGCCCACGTCCGTCCCGCTGTAGAGGCGTTTGTCATCCTCGGACGCAGTTTTCATTCTGGAAAGGTCCGCCACATAGACCAGATTCAGCGGCGCATCTTTGACGAAGTCCTGCTTTCCCGTCGCCGCGCGGAGATCCTTCGCTACGACAGGCGTCAAGCTGTGGGTTTTCGGTTCGTACAGATAGAGGGCTTCGGGCAGCGCAACGTAAACATCCACCTCCTGCCAGTTGACTGCTGAGGGCGCAGTCCGTTTGCCAGTTTCCGCTCGGTTGATGCCATCCGCCGCCCAGAGGAGATTGGACAGTTCCTGCAACGGGAGCGGTTTGGAATCGAAGCTCCGTGATGTCTGGCGTAGTTTCAACGCCTGCATCAGCGGCTTGCCAATTTCCGTTTGCGGCGGGGGTAGTTGGATTGGTTTGGGTTCCTGCGCGACGCCCAGTTCCGGGACGACAAGGCATCCGACGACATAGATTATAATTGGTAAAAGGAGCCTCTGTGATCTGCTCATTGCTAACCCTCCCATTTTGTTCCATCAATTTGTCAGGCGCTCTTCTTTCGCTTCGAGTCGTGTCCGTGAAATACTGACCTGACGCCGTTTCAATTTCAAGATGCATCGAGCAGGCAGGCACGGGCTGCTTTTTGCAGAGAACCGCTCCTTGGGCCTCGCTGATTGTCCTCGACCGGGTTTGTCACCGGGTCTACGCTTCCGTCAACAGGAGGATTTTATATGCGAAATACTCTGTTGTGTTCGGTTGTTGCGGTAACCGGGTTGTTGGTATGTTGGAACGCTCCCGTTGCCATCGCCGCAAACGAGGAGGCGGAACATCAGGCGACCCAACACGAAGAAGGCATGACGTCGCCGCTCCAGCATCCCGAGACAGCGGGAAGGCCGATGCCCGTCGTGCGTGTGCTCTGGCCAGGCAACGACATGAAGGCGGAGATCCGGTGCGTCGTGGCGATCTTCCGCACGATCGTGGTGGTGTGGGCGGTCTGCAATGTGTTACTCGCCGCGTGGATCTTCACGGACATTCGGAAGCTCGGGCACGGGCACGGGATCTTCATCGCCTTGGCGTTGCTGGCGGGCTTTCCAGCGGCGATCTTGTACGCCGTGGTCAGGATCGGCGACAAGAAGGGCTGAAAACTACGGGCTTCGCGGTCGGGTCATCGGCCCGGTTCTCACGGCCGGTGCGGTTTATTGATCGATGCGAATTCGAATCTCTTGGGACAACGGCGAGGTGTGTGGCGTACTGAACGATACGCCGACCGCCAAGAGACTGCTCAAGGCCTTGCCGTGCTTCTCCACCGCGAGCACTTGGGGCGACGAAGTCTATTTCAGGGTGCCCGTGCACGCCGAATTGGAATCCGACTCTCAGCAAGTCGTGTCGCCGGGGACAATCTGCTTCTGGGTCGAAGGACAGTCGTTGGCGATTCCATTCGGTCCGCCCCCCGGTTTCGCGTGGCGACGAGTGTCGTCTGGTCACCAAGGTGAACGTGCTGGGCAAACTCGAAGGCGATCCTCGGGTGCTGAAATCCGCACGGGATGGCGAGGAGATTCGAGTCGAGGTTGCGAAGGGATAGTTGCCGCACGGCTGCGCCGCAAGGGACGCGCTGTTACCGTCCCGTCATGAGCCGCGCCATCCTGCACATGGGTAGTGGCGGGCGACGCTTCGCAGTTTCGCCGGTCTGGGCCGTCTGGGATGTTGCATCCTTCGTTAGAATGGGACCCGCTCTTCCGGCCAGCAGCGCGAACCTAGAGCAACGCTCGCCGCAACTTCTCACGGGCGTCGGGCGCGGCGTAGGCGGCCAGCACCTCGCCGAAGTAGACGCGGTGGTAGTCCCCGCTGTCGTAGGCCGAGGCCTTGATGTCCGCTGCCAGGTTCGCCGGGATCACCTCGTTCGTGTGCACGACGTGACACTCGTAATGCACCACGCCCTGCTCAAGGATCGGCACCCGGACCTTCTGGGCGGCCACCGGCTTCAAACCGGTGTGGGCGAACTTGTCGCCATCACGGCCCGAGGCAGTGCCACAATGTTGGATGGCTTCAGCAAACGCCGCGGGAAGCACGTTGACGGTAAACTCGTTGACCTGGTTCAGCCGGCCGTAGGTGAAGCGGCTCGGACGGACCAGCACCGTCAGGATCGGCTTGCTCCAAATAACTCCGCCCGTCAGCCAGCCGATGGTCATCGCATTCGGCCTGCCGTCCGCGCCCAGGCTGCACAGCAGCAGTCCCTCGTGCGTCAACGAGTCGATGGTTTCCTGCCAAAGGTCGAAGAGTTTGATCGGTTGCTTGGTCATTTGTCGTTACCTCCGCACTTGTTCCTGATGGACGAGATCGTCCGGCGCCCGGCGCTCCCGTGGCCCGGCCGCTTCCGCCGGAACGCCTATCGGCAGAATCGCCACGGGCCGCCAGGCCGCGGGTGCGACGACGACGCGCCGGACCGCGTCCTCGTCGAACGCTCCGATCCAGCAGGTTCCCAACCCCGCCGCTGTCGCCGCCAGTTGCGCATAGGCGCAGGCAATCGTCGTGTCCTGCAACGAGTAAAGTTCCGCACCGCGCGATCCGTACTTGGAGCGGTTGCGGTCGGGATTCGCCAGAAACACAACCACCACAGGCGCCTGAGCGATGAACCACTGTTCCAGCGACGCTTGGGCCAGTTGCTTCTTCCACTCCGCGTCGCGGATGACGACGATCTCGTAGGCCTGCAAGTTGCCCGCTGATGGGGCGTTGTTGGCCGCTTCCAGGATGCCTTGCAGAGCCGCATCCTCTACCGGCGTGCTTTGGAAGGACCGCACGGAGAACCTACTCTCTATAACCTCGCGAAAATCCATACGCTTTGTCTCCTCCACAAGGAAGTTGGCGGCGATTCTACAACCACTTGGGTCCCGCGGCAACGAGAACCCATCGGATGGACGCCCGGCGGCCGGTATACGCGCCCACGGTTGCCCCCCGATCAGGACCCGGGGTGGTGGGGCGACAGACGCACCGCGCAATTAAGATGATTGACTCAATTCTGAGAATAGTCTAGAAGTGTTGGCAACGCGGTTTGTCACCCCGTCCGCGTAGAACAGCTTAGTATGGACTGCCACACGAGGGGTTATTGCCATGCTCGTGGGCGGAAAGGATGTTGGACATGCCTGCGACCGCGTTAGCTCAACCTGTCGAATCTCTCCGCACGTTACCCAGTGATGATGTACGCCAGATCATGTGGCGCTTCGCCGATCGATTCGACCTCCAGATGCTCATCCAGTCCGCTCGCCGTGTGGCCCGCGGTCCGGTCGCTCGAATGGTCGCCGAAGGCGGCCGCAATTCGCATGAGTGGACGGAACAAAAGGCGGAACTCCTGCATTTCTTCGACGAAGCGGGCCTGACGGCGGTCTTCATGGATCCGGAACAAGGCGGGTTCATCGAAGGCCCGAAGAACCTCGCGCTGGCGTTGCTCGCGTTTGAACTGTCATGGGTGGATGGCGGGGCGGCCACGTGCAGCATGGCCGGCAACCTCGCGCTGGCGCCGATTTATGGCCGGGGCACACCGGAACAGCGCGACACGTATATGCGCCGGGCCTGCCCGCCCAAGCCCGGCGAGAACCGCCAGGTCTGGCGTGGCGCGTTTGCGCTCACCGAGCCGCTGCCCTATGTCGGCGTCGAGACCGGACTTCTCAGCGGCAAAGTCCGCGTTGCGGCCTGGAAGAAGGGTGAAGAGCCGATGTTGCAGGTCGAAAAACGCGGACGGTTCATCACCAACATGGGGTTCGCCAATTTCGTGACCGCGGCTGTCGATTCTGCCGACGACCGCATCAAGGGCAGTTGCATGGTCATCCTCGAGGAGACGGATGCGGGCATTTTCGATCGCGGCGTGCCGACGCGCAAACTCGTGCACCAACTTTCGTCAACCCGTGATCCTGTGTTCAATCTCCGCGTCCCCGCCAACCGCATTATCGGCGGCTACCAGATCAAGGATGGTGTGATCGTGCCCAATTTCTCGCATGGCGAGATTATTGAGGCCGTGTTCCGTCGCACCCGCGTGACGGTGGGATTGATGACGGCGGCCAAACTGCTTTCGGCGGTCGAGCCGGTGATTCGCTACCAGCGCGGACGGTTCCGCGGCGGTGACGCCGCCGCGCCGGGTTCGCCCCGCCACGAGTTCGGATTGCAGATGAAAGAGGACGCATTGCACCGTCTCGTGGATGTATGGGCCACGGGCGAAGCCGCTGCGTCCCTGGGCTTCGCGGCGGCGCGCGTGTTTGACGAGCTCGACCCGTTGGAAATCAAGAAGGAAGAGATCTTCGCCGCGCGCAAGGTGGAACCCGGACGCGCGCAATACCGCGCGATGATGGAACTCGAGAAAGACGCGCTCGAATACCTGCGACTGTCCCATCTGCCCGAAAAGCGGCGCGCCACCAAGCAGTACGAAACCCTGAAGGCGGATCCGCTGTTGCAATTTGCCGTCCTCGACTCGCTGGCGAATGTGCTGTGTCCGGCCGTGAAGCTGTGGAACACGGGCCATGGCGCGAACATGATGCGGGAAGCCGTCAGCCTGGTGGGCGGCTACGGTATCACCGAGGATTGCCCGGGATTCCTCGGTCACAAGTGGATGGATGCGCAGTTGGAGGCGACGTACGAAGGTCCCGAAGCCGTGCAGCGTCGGCAGTTGTCCATCACGATGACGGGCAAGCTGTTCCTAGCGCAATTCCGAAGCTGGATCAGCGACATGCGCGAGATTGCCTCCCAGCGGCCCGGCACCGGTGCCTGCACGTTGGCCACTGCCATGCAGTTGTGGCTCTGGACACTGGAACACCTGCAAAAAGCCACGGATGCCAATGGCCGCGACCTGTATTACGGAAATCGTCAGGGGGTGACATTCCCGCTCACCGATGCGCTCTGCTGGTTGCTGGCCGCACGGTACATGATCCTCGATGTGCTCGAGCTCCAGGCAAAGGGCGCCGAGAATCCCGTGGTCGCCGAAGGTCTGTCGGGCCGGCTGGACTTCATGACCGATCTCTGCCACGTCCAGGCAGCGCGGGCTGCCGGCGAAGTTGGTAGGATTTGTGCCGAGCTGATGTTCGGCTACAACCGTCATCCGGCCTGGGACAACGCGGCCTGTGCCGCGTGTTATGCTGCCGATGACCTCGACGTGTTGGAAGGTTTCATCCCCGGTATTGCCAGCGGCGCGCGCGGCTCCAGCGACGTGACGGAAACCGGCCAGGAACATCCGACGAAGGCCGGCCCGTGCGTGTCCTTCGACGGTTACGAGACGTTCGCGCGCTTGCGCGTGAAACTGGATGGTTGTCTCACCGGCTCCCGCCTCGCCAAAGACCGCGCGGCAGAGGCGCTCACGAAGGTGATGATTCCCGAGGCGCTTGATTATCCGATGTGACCACACTAGGCTGATTAACCAACGAAGGAGGCTATTACCAATGAAGCGATTGTGTCTGGCTGTTATTCTATGCAGTGCCATTGTCGGCTGGGTCGTACCCGCTCGGGCGTACGACGAGCCTTCCGTCAACCTTGGGTTCACCAGTTTCCTCGACGGCGGTCCGCCAGCGGGCCCGGGCTTCTACTATACCGAGTACCTGCAGTGGTATTACGCGCAGCGATTTATCGACGCACCCGCGGCCTTGGGCAAGTTGGACAGGTTGAATGCATGGATCGCTTTGCAGCAGTTGATCTACCAGTCCAACCAGAAGGTTCTGTTGGACGGCAAATGGGGGCTGGATCTGATCCAGCCGTTCGTGGCGTTCGACCTCAAGTCTCAGAATTCCCTCCTGACGGAAAGCGGCCCGGGCGATCTGTTGGTTGGCCCGTACCTGCAGTGGGACCCGATTATGGGCAAAGACGGGCCGGTGTTCATGCATCGGTTCGAACTTCAGATGATCGTGCCGACCGGTCGTTACGAGCCGACCGCAGTGCTTAATGCCGGCAGCAACTTCCTCTCCATCGATCCCTACTGGGCCGCGACGTGGTTTGTTCTCCCGCATTGGACGATGTCGTGGCGCATTCACTATTTGTGGAACGACCAGAATGACAATCCGGCCGGCGGACTGAACACGGAGCAGCCGGGCCAGGCCATCCATGCGAACTTCGCCACGGAGTATGAGGTGGTGCCCAATCGGTTGCGGCTCGGCCTGAACGGCTATTTCTTCGAGCAGATTACTGACAGCACGGCTAACGGCACAGGCGTGGCGGGTCATGAACAGGTGGTGGGCCTTGGTCCGGGCCTTCTTTGGCACATCTCGCAGAACGATCATATTTTCTTCGATGCGTACTACGAGTTTGCCGCGGAGCATCGACCGGAAGGCCAGCGCTACAATCTTCGCTGGGTGCACCACTTCTAGGCTGTCAGCCTGATGAGCAGCCACGACACGAGTCACGGAACGCCGCCGGTCGACCGCCAGAGAATGGATGTGGACATCGTCTGCGTCGGGTTCGGACCGGCCACCGGCGGATTCCTGACAACGTTGTCCCGTGAATTGGTGAACGCGGACGGTACGCCGAAATTGGAAAGCGCGGTTATGCCCGGGGCGCCGCCACAAATCGTCTGCTATGAGCGCGCCGATGATATTGGGTTTAGCGTGTCCGGGGTGGTGACGCGAGCCCGCGGCATTCGGAGAACGTTCCCCGATCTCGATCCATCCCAGATTCCATTGGCCACGTCGGTAAGGCATGAGAAGGTCCTGTACCTGCTCGACCCCGTCGGGGCCAGCCGTCGGTCATTGACTCTTCGGATAGCGGACAAGTTGATTCGCGGGTGTCGATGGATGCTGCCGTTCGAAGCGGAGGCGTTGGATCTGCCCTATACCCCGCCCTTCCTGCGCAAGGAGGGCGGACTGGTGCTGTCGCTCGGACAGTTCAATCAGTGGGTCGGCTCGCAGCTTCTGGGCGCGGGTACCGTCCAGATCTGGCCCGGCACACCCGTGGCAGCACCGCTGGTCGACGGCAATCGTGTGGAGGGCGTGCGGTTACTCGACCAGGGCACGGACAAATATGGCGCCCCGGAAGCCGGGTTCATGGCCGGCATGGACATCCATGCCGCGCTGACCGTCGTTGCGGACGGTCCGGTCGGCCCCGTCAGCTCCCAGATCGACAGGCAGTTCGGCATGCCAACCGGCCATCACAAACACGACTGGGCCGTGGGAATGAAGTTGGTGGTCAACCTGCCCGAGAACTGCACGCTGGAGCCGGGCACCGTGTGGCACACGTTTGGCTACCCCGAGCCGGAGATTTTTGGGTTCCTCTATGTTTATCCGGACCGCGTCGCGTCCCTCGGTATTTTCGTGCCGTCGTGGTTCGAGAGCCCGGTGCGCACGGCGTATCGTTATCTGCAGCATTGGATGCTTCACCCGTACCTGTGGCGTCATTTGAACGGGGGTACGCTACGTTCCTGGGGAGCGAAGACCCTTGCCGAATCCGGCCAACGCGGCGAACCGCATCTCGTTGGCAACGGCTATGCGCGTATCGGTGAGGGATCGGGCAGCACCAATGTTCTCACGGGAAGCGGCGTGGATGAGGCGTGGACAACCGGGGTGCAACTGGCCGAAGGCGTCATTAAGTTGCTGCAGGAGAAGAAACCGTTCACGAAAGAGAACCTCGAAGCGGCCTACGTAAAACGCCGTCGCGCCGGTTGGGTGGAAACCGAAGGACGGACCGCCAAACGAGCGCGCGACGGTTTCCATCACGGTGTCGTGACGGGTCTCTTCGGCATGGCCCTGGCTGGTGTGACCAAAGGCGTTCTCGACATACCGGTAAAACCGCGCCGACCACGCGATCATACGCCGACGTTGGCCGAGTATTATCGAGGACGGATTCCGAAAAGTGAGGTCACGAAAATTTGCCAGGATTGCGCCGCGAAGAATGTCTCGTCCCACAACGCGTTAATGGATCGCGTGGGTTGGCCCACGATTCCGTATGACGGCAAGCTGCTTGTTTCGCATCAGGATGCATTGCTGATGGGCGGAAAGGTCCAAGCGCCGGCGGGGTACGCCGACCACGTCGTGTTCCTCTACCCGGAACTCTGTGAGATCTGTGGCACAAGGATCTGCATCGAGGTCTGTAGTGGACAGGCCATCACTCCCGGCGGAAACGGCGTTCCGACATTTGATCGCGAGAAATGCATCCACTGCGGCGCGTGCGTATGGAATTGCGCGACTCCGCACCCCGAAGACCCCGAACGGAGCGTCCTTGAGTTTCGCGCGGGCGCGGGCGGCCTGCACTCGGCTGAGAATTGATGAACGCCTCGGTCATCCTGGCTCATCCCGCACCGGGAAGTTTCAACCACGCCATCGCCGACACCGCCGTGCAAGCGTTGCGCGCTGCCGGACACCGCGTCGCGTTTCACGATCTTTACCAGGAACAATTCCCGCCGCTGTTTTCTGCGGCCGAAATCCAACAGAACGCGGAATTGGATCCGGCGGTCGCCCGTCATTGCGCGGAGATCACCGACGCCAACGGCATCATCATTGTCCATCCCAACTGGTGGGGGATGCCACCGGCGATTCTCAAGGGTTGGATCGACCGCGTCTTGCGGCCCGGAATCGCCTACCGCTTCGTCGCCAACGACAAAGGTGAGGGCGTTCCGCTGGGCCTGCTCAAGGCCCGAGCCGCCATCGTCTTCAATACCGCCAACACACCGGACGAACGCGAGCATGAGGTGTTTGGCGATCCGTTGGACGCGCTTTGGAAGAAATGCGTGTTTGGCCTGTGCGGCGTGCGCACCGTGCATCGCCGCACGTTTTCCGTGGTCGTCACGAGTGCCCTCCAGCAGCGCGTTGCCTGGCTGCACGAGGTCAGCGCCACCGTCGCCCGATGTTTCCCCGCCGACGCCCGGCTGAGCGAAGTATTGAAATAGGACTTGCCGAGGTATTACGGAAATGCTAGCCCAAACCAACCGCAAGAGACGCACCGCTTCTGCGCATCTTGCGCCATTTTGCAGTCAGTGTAAGGAACTGTACTTATGACCACTACGTATCAAATCGTCGTTTGCGGAAGCGTTGTACCCGATCCGCTCCAGACATTGGAGCCCGTGACCGGTGCGGCGGGGCCCGCATTGAAGAACGAGATGCTGCTGCCCGCCGTGCTCGACCCGTGGGCGGGGCACGCGCTGTTTGAGGCCGCGCACCTTGCCAAAAACGCGCCGGGCAGCAAGGTATGGCTGGTCAGTCTTGGGCCAAAGACCAAGCTGCAACAGGTCATGATGACCGTCGCCCAGAAGGCGTCTTTCGAACTCGTGGCGGTTGACGGCCTCGCCAGCGGTTTTACCGAGTCTGCGGAAGTGGCGGCTGTCCTCGCCGACGCCATCAAGGCCATTCCCGGCCTCGAAATGTCGAGACTGCTAGTGTTCGGCGGTTGGGAATCGGCCTCCCGCGGCGCCGGCACAACGATGCAGATCGTCGGGGAACGACTCGGCATCACCGATCAATTTCAGGGCGTGGACAAGCTGACCGTGGAAACGGACGGTTCGCTGGAGATTCTCGAACGCATCGAGGGCGGCCAACACCAAGTCTCGAAGTGCGCCGGGCCGCCGGCGGTTTTGGGTTGGGCGACGGGCAATCTTCCCGAACCGCCCAATAATCCGCAGGTGGGCATGGCGAACATGCGCGGGATCCTGCCCGCGCTGCAGAAGGCCAAGCCGTCGAAGATTGGCGCGGAGGGCGTGGTGTTTGCGACAGTTGCGCTGCCGAAGCAACAACGCGACACGAAGATCGTCAAGAACGCTCCGACCGACGAGATCGCCAGGGAAATCGTCGCCTGGATCACCAACACCTGACGCGAAAGGAATCACGGATCATGGAAAAGGTTCTCGCTCTTCTTCACACGGAAACAGACGGTTCGCTGGCAAAATCAGCGCTCGAAACGCTCGGCGCGGCAAGGGAAACGGCGGCAGCGCTCGGCGCGGAATGGATCGTCGGGCTGGTCGGGGAGAAGGTCTCGGCGGCGGCCAACAGCATTGCCGATTGTGGCGCGGCCCGATTCCTCGGCGTCGCCGGTGCGGATTTCGTCCAAGCGCGCTACGGCAGCGACGTGGCGGCGGCGGAAGCAATTTGCCGCGCCGCGAATGCGACGGTGGTGATGGTGCCGGCGACTTCGCGTTGGAACCGCGTGCTCGCGGGTGTAGCCCATCGCCTAGGCGGACGCGCGGATACGCATGTGACGGGCGTTACGGCGGCAGAAGGGGTGGTCACCATCACGCGTTGGTATTACCGTCAACGCATGGAAGCTGTGCTCCGTCGCGCTCACCGGCCGTGGTTCATGACGCTGGAATCAGGTTGCCACCAGCCATGGAAAGCGGGCCGCGGGACGGCGAGCGTCGAGGGGGTGGCGGTGTCGCTGCCCGACGGCGCTAAGCGCACGACGGTGAAGGGTCTAAA
>Ga0116126_1000256_pt1 | contig 43763 bp, 47 predicted proteins | sample June2015DPH_16_5_FD_89730 | JGI IMG/M metagenome (GOLD analysis project Ga0116126, IMG submission 89730) | Peatland microbial communities from SPRUCE experiment site at the Marcell Experimental Forest, Minnesota, USA - June2015DPH_16_40 | ecosystem: Environmental > Terrestrial > Soil > Wetlands...
ATGTGGTCGTCCCATTGCACAAACCCGTTGTCCAGCACGGGACGAAACACCCACAGCGATACGATCGAGACCGCGGCCAGCGACCAGGCGACGACACGAACCGGAATGCGCCGGGACGAAAGCGCCCGCTCGTCGTCGCATCGGTCAGTGTCCATGTCTACCAGAACTTCCAATCGCCCCGGGCCAGTACCCACGCCGCCAGCGCCGCGTTGCTCACGGCGTGCGCCACCACGCAGGCGAACACGTCCTTGCGTTTGTAGTACAACCAGTTATACAGCGCCCCGCAGATCAGCCCGGCCAGCCACTGATTATGCTCCGCCCCGAACAGCGCCACCGTGACCGCAAACGACATCCAGGTAAATGTCCCCATGGCCACGCTCTTGAAATCCTCGTTCACCAGCCACCGAATCAGGAACGCCCGCCAGAATAATTCTTCCATCACCGGCACCACGATCACCGCGCCGAACATGCGGAACGCCAGAAACATATTCCGTTGCGCCACCGACGGGATCGTTGTCGGATCAAACACCGCCCCCTTGCCGAATTTCGGATAGTACGGATCGATTCCGATCCAGATCACAATCGCCACGAGTCCAATCACGACCGCCAGGATGTAGTTGCAGGCCGCGTCCCCCGACGCGGCGTGGCCTGTCTTACACCACATCGGCGACCGCAACTCCACATATTGTTTGCGGAAATAAATCAGCGCCACCACCACCGCCAGCGCCTTCGCCGGATACATCCACAACAGATTCGCATCCGACTGCACAAACAAAAACGCCATGTAAATGCCCATCGGCACCACATACGGCAGCCACGGCTTGGAACGGGTCGGTTGCATGTCGGCTCGCATTGAGCTATCAGCTTTCCGCCATTGGCTCAAGCCATTCCGAGCCTTGTCCGCCCGTTTCTGCTTGTTCCGCGGTTTTCACCGCACTATTCTCGTTTTGGAAAGAGAGCGGGCTATGAATGAGACGGCGCGTGTAGTCTTTTATATCATCGGCTTGGCCGGCGGTCTCTTTCTCTGGTTTAAGTCGATTAGGGCCAGACGTGACGGCGATGCCAACCATGTTCCCCGATGGAGTTTAATGTCGGCTGCGGGTCTCCTTTGCGTTGTCTGGAGTGCACTCGGGTTTATTTTGCTGTACAGCTCGACAAATCTCACACCCCGCACGCTCTATGTGGTGCAACATTTAAAAACTCTCCTTGCTGGCGCCGCCGTCGGGTTACTGGTCGCGGTGTTGATGGGCGGACACAATCCTTCTCCCATGAGCCAATCCAAGATTTGAAGCATCTTATCGACTTGGAACAATCACTTCGTATCCGAGACCAGCGCGCCGTAGCGCAGATTGCGAATGCTGACAGTCAGTTCACCCACCCCCAGCACTTCCATCGCCACGAGAAATACCGCCCCGCCCGCCACGACGATGTCCGCGCGTTCGGGAGGCAGTCCCGGAACTTTCTTGCGTTCGGCCAGCGGCATCGCCTCCAACTTCCGCACCAGCGCCTGCAATTTCTCCCGCGAAATCGTCGCGTGATCAACCGCGCCGCATTCGATCCGAGCCAGCGTGGTGATCGTTCCGCCGGTGGCGATCAGGCGGCAGTGATCCGCGTCGTAGCTCGCCAGTGCGTCATGCAGTGTCGCGCGCACGTGCTCGCAGAGGTCCGCGAATCTTTTGTCACCGAACTTTTCCATAAGCCGCAAGGCGCCCAGCGGCAAACTCTGGAAACGTTCCATCTTCCCGGTATGCCCCTGGATGAACTCGGCGCTGCCACCGCCAACGTCCATCACCAAAATCGGCTGGCTGGCCCACTCGGGATCGCTGGACACACCGCGGAAGATCAACTCGGCCTCGCGCTCGCCGGAGATCAATTCCACGTCCAGTCCGCACTCGCGTTGCACCTGATCGAGAAACTCGTCGCGGTTGGCCGCGTCACGCGCCGCGCTTGTGGCCAGCGCGCGAAAATCCTTTGCTCCAAGCGCCCTCGCCTCGACCAGATAATCCTGAATGGCCCGAACCGTCCGCGCCCTCGCCGCCGGCAGCAGCCGCCGACTGTCATCAACCCCCTCGCCAAGACGAGTGGTTCGGTCCTTTGCGGTTATCGGAACCACTTGGCCACAAGATATATCCGCAACAAGCAGCTTGACCGTGTTCGTGCCTATATCAATGATGGCGCGACGCATTTCAGCCCCTTAATAACATGGTCCGACGACGACGGCAAATCCCGAAAAAAGTGCTTGTCTCGATTCGAGTTTGTGATAGTTTTCACATGCTTTTTTCGCCGCTCGGGCCGGCGCGTTGGCGACTACATCCTGATGAATTTGGGCAAAGACTTTCGAGGCATGGGGCGGTATATGGCGTTGGGTGTGCAGATGATTGTGACGACCAGCGTCATCACCGCCATTGGATACTGGTTGGATCGGAAGACGGGCAAGGCGCCGTTGTTCTTGATCTCCTTCTTCGTCCTCGGTGCGCTCGGCGGAATCGCCGTCGTCTGGCGCGTGTTGCAGGAAAACGGCAGCGGCACTGGACCGAAATCTGGGTAACAGGAATGGATGCTTCCACTTGGCTGGGATTGGTGTCGGGTCTCGTACTTGGAGGCGGTTACGGGCTATTGCAATGCCAGGGGCTACGGCGAAATACGCAGCCGCCGCCGAGCGCGGGATTGCTGGCCGCGAGAGGGATCGTCCGGTTGGTGTGTTTGGCGGTGGCCTTGTTGCTATTGTTACGATTGACACCGGCCAACAAGCACTGGTTGATCGGAGGCGTGATGATTGGGTATGCCGTGGTATTCCCGTGGTACATGAAGGGATTGATGGTGAAGGGGAAGTGAGCAACGATGAGTGAGCTATTTCATGTCGACCAATGGGTGTGGATGGTCTGGATTTCGGGCGCGCTAACTGTACTGGTATTTGTACTGGGCGCGCGGCTGATCGCCGCCAGCCGGGTCGTGGCAGGACGGTTTGCCGTTTTTGTGGAGGTGATGGTTGATTTCGCCAGGGAAAACATCGCCGAGGCGTTTCTCGGCGAGCACGCCAAGAAATGGTTCGGGTTTATCGCCACACTGTTTTTCTTCATCCTTTTTGCCAATCTACTGGGCAAACTCCCCGGCCCGGTAACCGGGTCGTTGAAACAGCAGCATTTCTGGCTGGAAACACCGACCGGCAACATCAACGTGACGTCGGCGCTCGCCGTGATGGTATTCCTTGTTGCGCAGACAACGGGGTTGATGAACATGGGGTTGGTCGGTTATCTCAGGAAGAAGTTTCTGTTGCCAGCGCCAAAGTGGGTGCAGATTCCCGCCATCCCGATCATGTTCCTCGTGCTGCTGGCAGAACCGTTTTCGCTGGCTGTACGTTTGTTCGCCAACATGACGGCCGGCCATAGGGTCATTGTGACCTTCATGGTGGCGGATATGGTCGGAGGCATGTGGCTGGTGCAGCAAGCGCCCATCTGGGCGAAACCGATCTCAGTCCTTCCCTTCGTGCTGACCGTGGTCTTGCTTGCATTCGAATTATTCATTGCCTTCATTCAAGCCTTCATTTTTGCGTTATTATCAGCGTTGTACCTGAGCGAGTCCTTGGAAGAGCATCACTAAACACAACGAAGACCAGAACCAGGAGATGTTGAATATGGCAGAAGCAGAAACGATAAAGCAGTTACTCGATCCAAATTCTTTGGCGTGGCTGGGAGGCGGACTGGCTATTGGCACGGCGGCGATGGGTGGCGGCGTGGGCATTGGCATCGTCTTTGGAAAAGCGATTGAGTCGGCTGCACGCCAGCCCGAAGCCTTGCCGCTGGTGCAACGGCTGATGTTCATCGGCTTCGCCCTTGTGGAAGCACAGGTGTTGTATGCTCTGCTGATCACGTTCATTCTCATATTCCGTGGAGTATAAGGTGAAACGCTTGCTCCTAAGCATGGGCCTTGTGCTGATCCCCAGAGCGATCTTCGCCGCAGAAGTGGTGGATGTTACACCCAACAAGTGGTACCTCTGGGTCTGGACACTGCTTACCTTCGCTGTGATGTTCGCTCTGTTGGCGAAATTCGCCTTCAAACCCATCGCGCAGGCGCTCGACCGCCGCAGTGAGATGATCAAAAAGTCCATCGAAGCGGCGGAGAAACAGCGCGCCGAGGCCAAGAAATTGATGGACGATTATCAGAAACAACTCGCCGACGCCCGCAACGAAGCCGGCAAGATCATCGAGGAAGCCCGCCAACTCGGCGAACGGGTCCGCAAGGACGTCGTCGACAAGTCCAATGCCGAAGCCTCAGCCGCCGTCCAGCGCGCTCAGGAGGAAATCCAGCGGCAGAAGGAAAAGGGCATTCAGGAGATGAAGGACACGGTGGCTGCGCTTTCCGTGCAGATCGCCTCGCGGGTCATCGAAAAGGAACTCGACGAAGCCTCTCATCGTCAGCTCGTTGAAAACCTGATCAAAGACCTCGGCAAAGTCCAACGCAACTGACCCATTCACCTCCCGCCATGCCGCACGACCCGATCGATATTGGTTACGCCCACGCGCTCTTCGAGATGGCGCAGCCCGAAGGCGTTGCCCCCCGCGTGGAAGAAGAATTGTTCCGCCTCCGCGAATTGCTCAAGAAGAACACGGACCTGCTGGAGTTTCTCAAGGACCCCAACATTCAGCACGAGGGCAAACGCAAGGCGCTCACGGACCTCTTTCAGGGCCGCGTCCATCCCTTGGTGCTGAACATGCTGATCACCCTGAGCGACCAGGATCGCGCCGGGCGCGTGCTGCACGTCATCGAGGAATTCAGTGCCCGTGTCGCCAGCGCCACCGAGAAGATCAGCGGTGAAGTTACCACGGTGGTCCCGATCGACAACGCAACCCTCCAGCGCCTCGCGGCGGAACTGTCACGCATCACCGGCAAGAGCGTGCAACTGTTCCAGAAGGTTGACCCGTTGATCCTCGGCGGGGCGATTATCAAGGTCGGCGACCAAATCATCGACGGCAGCCTGCGTCGCAGGCTCGACCAGATCAAGGAGCGGTTAGCGCAGTAACGGACTGAGAACGGAAGACTGATGACGGACGACGGAAAGACCGATGCTGAAGGCCGTAAACCAATCCGGTCGTACCGCGATTTGGAGGTCTATCAGTTGGCCTATGCTTCCGCGATGGACATCTTTCGCGCCACGAAGACCTTGCCAGCAGAAGAGCGGTTTTCGTTGAGCGACCAAATTCGACGGTCTTCTCGGTCAGTCTGCGCGAACATTTCGGAAGGTTGGGCGCAACGGCGCTACGAAGCGAAGTTTAAGAACCGTTTGAGCGACGCCGAAGGTTCGGCCAGTGAAACCCAGACGTGGCTCGATTTTGGAAAAGACTGCGGCTATTTCAAATTGGAATTCCACAAGACAATGTCAGGCAGCTACGATCGTATCTCCGCGATGCTTTACCGCCTCGCAGAACACTGGCAAACGTTCACACCAGGGAAATCGGTCGTCAGTCGTCCGTCTTCCGTCTTCAATCCGCAACAGAGGTAATCTATGCCAGACTCTCTCACTTTCGACTCAAAAAAGATTTCCGATGTCCTGAAGCGCAGCGTTTCGGAGTACAAATCCGAAGTCAGCGTCCAGGAAGTCGGTGAAGTCATCGAATGCGGCGACGGCATCGCCCGCATCAAGGGCCTGCCCAATTGCATGGCCGAAGAAATGTTGGAGTTCCCCAAGAACATCTTCGGCATGGCGCTCAATCTCGAAAGAGAACAGGTCGGCGTGATGATTCTCGGCGATTTCACCGAGATTTCCGAAGGCGACCTCGTAAAGCGCACCGGCCGCCCGCTGTCCGTGCCCGTGGGCGATGAATTGCTCGGCCGTGTGGTCAACGCCATCGGCCAACCCATCGACGGCAAAGGCCCGATCAATACGAAGCATCTTCGCCCGATCGAATCGCGCGCGCCGAGCGTGATCGAGCGTGAGCCCGTCAAGCAACCGCTGCAAACCGGCCTGAAGGCCATCGATTCGATGATCCCCATCGGACGCGGCCAGCGCGAGTTGATCATCGGCGACCGCCAAACGGGCAAGACCGCCATCTGCGTCGATACGATCATCAACCAAAAAGGCGGCGATGTCGTTTGTATCTACGTCGCCATCGGCCAAAAGAAATCCACCGTAGTCAGCGTCGTTGAGACGCTGGAGAAGTACGGCGCGATGGATTACACGATCGTCGTCAGCGCCACCGCCGACAACCCGGCCCCGATGCAATTCGTCGCTCCGTACAGCGGCTGCGCGATGGGCGAGTATTTCCGCGACCTCGGCCGCCACGCCCTGATCATTTATGATGATCTTTCCAAGCACGCGGTGGCGTACCGGCAAGTTTCGTTGCTGCTGCGCCGTCCGCCGGGCCGCGAAGCGTTCCCCGGCGACATCTTCAATTTGCACAGCCGGTTGCTCGAACGCGCCGCCAAACTCAATGCCGACGCGCCGAAGTTCAACCCCGTTTACCCAAAAGGCGGCGGCTCGCTCACGGCCTTGCCGATCATTGAGACGCAGGAAGGCGATTATTCCGCCTATATCCCGACAAACGTCATCTCCATCACCGACGGGCAGATTTATCTCGAAGCCGACCTGTTCTATGCGGGCATTCGTCCCGCCGTGTCGGTCGGTCTGTCGGTCAGCCGCGTCGGCGGCAATGCGCAAACCAAGGCAATGAAGAAAATCGCCGGCACGTTGCGTCTGAGCCTCGCCCAATATCGCGAACTGGCGGCGTTTGCCCAGCTTTCCAGCGACCTCGACAAGGCGACCAAAGCCCAACTCGACCGCGGCCAGCGCATGGTCGAGTTGCTGAAGCAACCACAGTATCAGCCAATGACCATGGAAGACCAGGTCGCGGTGATTTGGGCCGCGACCAACGGGTATCTCGATGGAGTCCCGGTCTCGGCCATCCGCAAGTACGAGGTCGAGTTCCTGCAATTCCTCAAGAGCAAATACGCCACCGTGGTCTTCGGACTTCGCGACCGCAAGGAACTCACCGAGGAAATCGCCACGGGCCTCCAGAAGGCTGCCGACGAATTCACGGGGCTGTTCTCCGCCAAGTAAGTTGTTATGGCCTCGCTTCGTGACATCCGACGCCGCATCAAGGGCGTCAAGAACATCCGCCAGGTCACCAAGGCGATGAACATGATTGCCGCGGCGCGGCTGCGGCGCGCCCAAGCCAAGGCGGAATCCGCGCGGCCCTACGCGGAGCGGCTCTCCGAGATCCTCAAGGACGTCGTCGCTTCCAGCAGCGGCGCGTCGCGTCACCCGTTGATGGCGCAACGCCCTGTGAAAAGCGTGGCACTGATATTGGTCACCGCCGACCGCGGACTGTGTGGCCCGTTCAATGCCGGCATCATCCGCGAGGCGCAGCGGTTCCTGATCGACCAGACCGTGCCCGTCGAACTCATCACCGTGGGGCGCAAAGGGCGCGACCATTTCCAACGGCTCGGATATACGATCTCCCAGCATTTTCCCCAGCCTTCGCGCGACGTACGGCTGGAGGAAATCGGCAACATCAGCAAGCGGATCATCAGCGATTACGCGGCGGCGAAATACGACCGGGTTTATCTGGCCCATGCGAAGTTCATCAGCGTGTTGAATTCGGAACCAACACTGACCCAGTTGTTGCCGCTCGACCAGGGAGATGACGCCGCCAAGGGTGCGAAAACCCCCTATCAATTCGAGCCGGACGCGGAAGAACTGCTGGACACATTGTTGCCGCAATACGTCGAGGTCCTGGTGTACCGCGCGCTCGTCGAGTCGCTGGCCAGCGAGCAGGCGTCCCGCATGATCGCCATGAAAGCCGCCACCGACAGCGCGTCCGACATGATTACCAGCCTGACCCGCGAATACAACGGCGCCCGCCAGGGCTCGATCACCACGGCGTTGCTGGAAGTGGTCGCGGGCGCCGACGCATTGGCGAAGAAAGAATAGTTTTGCGCAGGAGATAAACGCATCATGAGCACAGACGGACATCAAACGGGCAAGGTCGCACAAGTCATCGGGCCGGTGGTGGACATCGAGTTTTTCACCGAACACCTGCCGCCGATCAACCAGGCCATCACCATCGACGACAAGGCGCACGGCATTCATCTGACGTGTGAAGTCGCCGGACATCTGACTGACAACACGGTGCGCACCGTCGCGATGAGCCAGACGCAAGGTCTCGTGCGCGGCATGGAAGCCATCGACACCGGCGCGCCGATTTCGGTGCCCGTCGGCCCGACATCGCTCGGACGAATCTTCGACCTGCTGGGCAATCCGATTGACGGCAAGGGGCCGGTGAACGCCAAGATGCGGCTGCCGATTCACCGCCTCTCGCCGCCGTTCGAGGAGCAGGTGCCGGCCACGAAACAGTTCGAGACCGGTTTGAAGACCATCGACCTGCTGGCCCCGTTCGCCAAGGGCGGCAAGATCGGCCTGTTCGGTGGCGCCGGCGTCGGCAAGACGGTGCTCATTCAGGAGTTCATCCGCAATATCGCCAAGGAACACAGCGGCTTCTCGGTGTTTGGCGGCGTCGGCGAACGGACTCGCGAAGGAAACGATCTGTACCTGGAAATGACCGAGTCGGGCGTCATCGCCAACACCGTGATGGTGTTCGGCCAGATGAACGAACCGCCCGGCGCGCGATTGCGCGTCGCGCTCTCAGCGCTCACCGAGGCGGAATACTTCCGCGACTACGAGAATAAAGACGTGTTGCTGTTCATCGACAACATCTTCCGCTTTACCCAGGCCGGCTCGGAAGTCTCGGCGCTGCTCGGACGCATGCCCAGCGCCGTCGGTTATCAGCCGACGCTCGGCACGGAAATGGGCGACCTGCAGGAACGAATCACCTCGACCAAGCGCGGTTCGATCACCTCCGTTCAGGCAGTTTACGTCCCGGCCGACGATATCACTGACCCCGCGCCGGCAACGACGTTCACGCATCTTGACGGTTCGATCGTGCTCTCGCGCCAGATCGCCGAACTGGGGATTTACCCCGCCGTCGACCCTCTCGCCTCGACCTCGCGCATTCTCGACCCGCTGGTGGTCGGCGAGGACCATTACAAGGTCGCTCGCGGCGTTCAGCAGGTGTTGCAACGATACAAAGACTTGCAGGACATCATCGCCATCCTCGGCATGGAAGAATTGAGCGAGGAAGACAAGCTCACCGTCGCCCGCGCGCGGAAAATCCAGCGGTTCCTGTCGCAGCCCTTCTTCGTAGCCCAGCAATTCACAGGGTTCGAAGGCAAGTACGTCCGCGTGGCCGAGACCATCCGCAGCTTCAAGGAAATCCTCGACGGCAAGCATGACGATCTGCCCGAACAAGCGTTCTACATGGTGGGCACCATCGAAGAGGCCCGGGCCAAATTTGAAAAGATGAAGGCGTAACCGCACGACACCATGGCCGGCGAGAAGACATTCCCGTTCGAGATTCTCACGCTGCAGAAACTCTTCCTGCGCGATGAGGTGCGCTTCGTGATTGCGCCGGGCCAGGAGGGCGTCTTCGAGATTCTTGCCAACCACGCGCCGTTTGTGTTTGCGCTGAAACCGGGCGCGTTGCGCATGCGGATGCCCGTCGGTCAGGACCAATATGTCGCCGTGGGCACGGGTTTCCTGATCGTGCAAAAAGACCGCACGACCGTCCTCACTCGTAGCGCCGAACGTTCCGAGGAAATTGATGTGGACCGGGCTCGCCGCGCCAAAGAGCGCGCCGAACAACGGTTACAACAGACCACGCCGGACATCGATATGACCCGGGCGCAAGCCGCCCTGCAGCGTGCCCTGGCTCGCCTAAAGGTGGCCGAGTACGCTGGTTCGGTGAGGAAATAAAGCGCCGTTGGTTGACGGCGCTTCACAGACGCCGTCCTGAGTCTGTCGAAGGAAGCGTCTCTACACCTTCTTCCAATAGGTTTCCGTCACGCCCGCCTTCTGGTTGCTCCACCGGGCCAGCATGAACAGCGCGTCCCCCAACCGATTTAGGTAGGGAACCACCAACTCGCCAATCTTCTCTTCCTTGCGCAAACGCACGCAGAAACGCTCCGCGCGTCGGCAAATCGTCCGCGCCACATGCAACTGCGCGCCCGTCGGGCTGCCACCGGGTAAAATGAACTCCTTTAATGGCCCGAGTTCCTTATTCAGTTCTTCAACCAGTTCCTCAAGGCCGGTGATGTGCTGCGGCTCAATGCGCGGCATCCCCTTCTGAAATTCATCGGCGGGCGTGGCTAGTTCCGCGCCGAGATTGAACAGGTCGTTTTGAATCTGACGCAATCGCGCGTCGAATTCCTTGTCGGTGCCGAGCGCCCGTGCAACTCCGATCGCCGAACTTAGCTCGTCAACGGTGCCGATGGCCCAGATACGCGGTGAATCTTTGCTGACACGCTTACCGCCGGCAAGTCCTGTCGTGCCGTCATCGCCCGTTCGGGTGACGATTTTGGTGAGCCGCGCCATGTCTGCCTAGCATTTCTGGAATTTCGCCGGGATCAGGCACATGAACTTGAATGGCTTCTCCGCGGCGTTCTTGAACTGGTGCTGTTCGTCCGCCGGGATGTAGAGCACGTCGCCCGGCTTGATCGGCACTTCCTTGCCCTCACGCCAGACTGTGCCCTGCCCTTCCATGACGTAAATCTCGTGTTCGTAGGGATGATGATGCAGCGGCGTGTGTCCGCCGGGCGCGACTTCGAAAACGCGCATGGCAAAATTCGGCGCGCCATCACGCGGCGAGACGGCCAGTTGCACCTGACAGTTCTTCGCGCCGTCCATCTCGACCTTTTCGGCGGGTATCTGCGTAAGGCTGGCGATTTTCATCGGGCATATTCTCCCATCTCTTTTCCTTACCATAAACGCTATCATGGAAGCCATGAAAAGCTATCGAAAGGAACTCTGGTTCAACATCCCTTCCCGACGCGGATTCGTCAACATCACGCCTGACGTCGAGACCTGCCTGCGCGACAGCGGCGTCAAGGAAGGCCTCGTCCTGTGCAACGCCATGCATATCACCGCCAGCGTGTTTATCAACGACAACGAGTCCGGCTTGCATCAGGATTTCGAGCGCTGGCTGGAGAAACTGGCCCCCGAGAAACCCCATTCCCAGTACGCGCATAACACGGGCGAAGACAACGCCGACGCCCATCTCAAGCGCACCGTCATGGGCCGTGAGGTCGTCGTGGCGATCACGAATGGCCAACTCGACTTCGGCCCGTGGGAACAAATCTTCTACGGTGAATTCGACGGCAAACGCCGCAAACGCGTGCTCGTGAAAATTATCGGGGAGTGACTAATGCCAGCTCCGCGCCGGAAGCGGCCGCATCCTTTTTGAATTGGAACGCGGCACCATCGTTGCTTATGATGCGGGGTCACGGAAGGAAATTTATGAATGTCACGATTGCAGCGCCACAAAACGCCGCCGATCCGCAATGGCCGGAGACCGACCACGCCAGCGCGACGGGGATGCGACGTTTGTGTTTCTGGCGTGGGACACGTCGAGTCCGTATGTGGACAACCGCCCGCTGCTGGTGGCCGGCAAACCCGAAGTGCGCCGGTATCATTGCCGGTACTCCAGAAGGATCAGGAGACCGGCGTCCCCAGCGAGGATGTCATCGTGACGGCCACACCATAACCAAGAAAAACAACCAGAGCAATTATGAGTGATATTCATACCGCAGCACGAGATGGCGACTTGGATCAAGTAAAGGCTTTGATCAATGGCAGTCCTGATCTTGTATTTAGCAAAGACAGCGACGGATGGACGCCTTTGCACTGGGCGGCAATTAAGAGTCACAAGGATATGGTGGCCTTGCTGCTGGCCAATAAAGCCGAGGTCAATGCTAAAAACAAGAAGGGCCGCACGGCGCTTTTCGAGGCTGCTTCCAAGGTTCAATACGGCGGCACTGCGCTCGAGCGTAATGCTTCAAAAGGCGCTATCATTCATGCCTTGATTGCCGCTGGTGCGGACGTGAATGCTAAGGACGAGGATGGGGTCACGCCGCTTATGGAGGCAGCTCACACTGGCCATGCAGACGCTGTCAAGGCACTGCTCGCCGCCCACGCTGATGTGAACGCAAAGACAGGTGAAAAATACAGCCGCCCCGAAACGCCGCTGTCAAAGGCTGCGTATGAGGGTGACTTTGATAGCGTCACGGCCCTGATTGCTGCAGGCGCAGAAGTGCATACAGGTCAACCACTCTTACGTGCTTGTTGGAGCAACGATGCCAAAGTAGATATTCTCAAAGCCCTGATCGCCGCTGGAGCTGACCTGAACGAGGAGGCAGGGGACGGCGGTACACCACTCATTTATGCTGCTAAATTGGGCAAAAAAGTTATCGTCAAGTTCCTTATCGACGCAGGCGCGGGGGTGAATGCGAAAAACAACGAGGGTTGGACAGCACTCATGCTAGTTGCTCAAGATGGCGACGTGGATAACGTCCAGGCCCTTATCGCCGCTGGCGCGAATGTTAATACGAAGGGTCCCAGAGGATTCACGGCACTTGCGTGGGCTAAAGATCGCAAACAAGCCGACGTAGTCGCAATATTGGAATCGGCCGGAGCGAAAGATTAGCTGGGCATGAAACCGTAAATCAATACCACGGACAACTTTTATGTCTATCAAGTGCCTATTGGGTTGCCATCTCTGGGACGGCTGCAAGTGTGGCATGTGTGGCAAGACACGGGGTGAGGCGCACAACTGGTCGAAGGACTGTGAACAATGCAGTCGCTGCGGCAAAACGCGTCCCGGTGCACACAAGTGGGAAGGCTGCAAGTGTAGTCGTTGCGGCAAGACTCGGGATGAGAATCACGACTGGAGCACGGACTGCGAGAAATGCAGTTGTTGCGGCAAAACACGGCCCGGTGCACACAAGTGGGACGGGTGCAAATGTGGAGCGTGTGGCAATACACGGGATGATTGGCACAACTGGAGCACGGACTGCGAGCAATGCAGTTGCTGCGGCAAAACGCGCCTAGGTGCGCACAAGTGGGACGGATGCATGTGCAGCGACTGCGGCAAGACTCGGGATGAGAACCACGACTGGAGCAAGGACTGTGAGATTTGCAGTCGCTGTGGCAAAACGCGCTCGGATAAACATATTTGGAACGTTTGCAAATGTTCCGTCTGTGGTACAACTCGTGATAATTTGCACGACTGGGGCAACGACTGTGAGCAATGCAGCCGGTGCGGCAAATCGCGGAATAATGCGCACGACTGGGGCAACGACTGTGAGCAATGCAGCCGGTGCGGCAAATCGCGGAATAATGCGCACGACTGGGGCAAGGACTGTGAGCAATGCAGTCGGTGCGGCAAGTCGCGAAATAATGCGCACAAGTGGGACGATTTCGAGTGCGGCAGGTGTCACAAGAAGATAAAGGTAGATTGGCAAGACTATGTGATGAGCAGTCTAATTGACATGTCGACCGGCAAAGGTTGGGTTATACGCCACAGATTTGGCAATAAATACTCCTACCTAAATATTCCACAGGGAATCTACCTAAAGAATCCAGCAAGAGCCTTCGTGGACGACCCGGAACATGCAACGATTTTTTATGAGGTGTATGCAAAGTATCTTGTGAAAGAGACTGCGAAGTCTGGTACCATGGGTGAGGCAGTCCCACGCAAGCAAGCTATTAAAGATCACAGGGCTAGATAATGTCCATTCGTTTCTGATAGACGAAACAATACAACCAAGCACCAAAGAAAGAACCAAAACACTATGGAACCTGAAGTTAAGTATGTCGTCCAGCTCACGACCCCCGGTTATCCGGTTCCTCTCTTGCTCGACACTGTTTGTTCTTCACTAGACACAAAACAAAAGATTTCCGAAAAGGTGTGGGGCATGTCTGTAGCTGAAGCTGCGCATTTCCCAAAAGAAGTTGCAGAGAAACTTGCCGCTGAAGCTAACGCGAATGGTGCCAAAGAATCTCTGTTTAAGGCTATCCCTGCCAAATAAGCCGCGTATAAAAAATAACGGAACTCCGTAAATAAAACGTAAACGGGGTCGAGCCTTGATTTCGCACCTTGGATAAAGTAAAGGCTTTGATCAATGGCAGTCCTGATTTGGTTTTCAGCAAAAACAAGGACGGCTGTGAATGCGAAGGGGACCAGAGGATTCACGGCCCCTGCATGGGCTAAAGATCGCAAGCACGCCGACATTGTCGCGGCACTGAAAGCGGCGGGAGCGAAAGACTAGCAGTCCCGACTTAAATTCCTCTGGAGACCGACATGCACGCAGCAACAAAGTGTCGCTCCGCCGACGTACCGAGCTTCACGCCCGGGCTTCGGTGACCAACCAGTGGGTGCGCTCGCTAGAAGCGCGGCGCAAGGCCAGAGCCGAGACCGCAAACAGCACCATGAATCCCCAGTCGCCGATCACGGTGCCGCGTAGGAACGGGAGACCGGCGGCGTAGCAATCCATCAAACCAGAAAAAGTCTTCGCATACGGTGCGTTCGCCAAACTCATGCCAAAGAGCCATACGGCGAAATTGCTAATCAGGAAAAACAGGAACGGCGTGGCGATCACAGCGCCGATTTTGCTGCCGAGCTTCCGGTCACGCGCCCACAGGCCGAGCAGGCCAATCAGCAGGAATGCGCCATAGTCGAACGCGCGGGGCCAGTAGATCATCGGGTAGCCCATCCAGACGTTGAGCAGCACATCCGTCACGGCCAGCACGGCCAGCGGCACCCACAACGCGTAGCGCCGTCCCATGTACATGCCCCCGAGCAGGGCCATGGCGCCCACCGGGGCGATGTTCCACCAGTGGAATCCATGCGCTGCCAACCGGAATATCCCGGCGGCCACGACCATCAAAATTGCTAAAATCATAAGTGCGTTCTCCGAGTAAACCTGTGTCGATTCTGGGGGTGCTGCACATGAAAATCAACCCGAAAAGAGTCTGTGTCAACCGCTTGCATCTGACCCATTAGCGCCTGCAGGCAAGCTGTGGTACGGTAGCGTCGTGGTTCCAAGCGAACAGGCCTATAGCAGACTCCAGCGCCGTGTGGATCGGCTCTGTTTCCTGATCGTGGCGACCGATATTTCCGAGCGCGATATCAACATCGAACGCCTGTTTCTGCGCACCGAGGCTGCCCGCCTGTTTCCCGACCGGTTCCGTTTTTATGAGATGCTCTATGAGAGCCGGTTCCGCCGGTTGATCGACCAGTTCCGCCACAAATCGTAGGTGGGCGTCCTACGGGGCGATAAACTTGCTCAATCCCTCCGCTACGGCGTCGGCGTATTCGCGGAAAATGCTCTTCCTGGGGACTCCGTCGACGGCGCGGGTGCCCTCGTAATCGCCAAGCTGGATGCGCTCATACACGACCCGGTTATTCTGGTAGTACGGCTCCAGGAATACCACCGGGCCGTTGACCAATCGGTTCGCGGCAAGGTTGCGGGCAAACACGTACGGGTTGTCGCCGATGTGAATCGCCCCACTCGACGGACCGTATTCGACGGGCGGAAGTTGGGTGGCCTCGGCCATGGCAGACGCGATGGACTCGGCTACCGTTTGTTCGACTGGATGAGAGCGCTCCAACAACTTGGAAAACAATCTCAGCTTCTGGTCGTCATTCTTCAACTCCGAGGCGAGATAGTCGCCATGCACGAAAACGACCAGACGATTGTCCTCCACCAGGTTCTGGCATTCGTCCCATTCGGCCGCGTTGACATGCAGACAGATGGTGAGATCGGGTTTGATTTTCTCGTTGAGCAGGTTGGCACGAGCGGCAATCTCGGAGCTGCGGTAGAAGAGAATCTCCGCCCGTTTGCGAACCGCGTCAACGCGCCCGGCGTCGCGTTCCAGCGGGGGAAACGCCTCGAATCGGCTGAGTGGCGTTTCTCGTTCGGCCTGGACCCGAAAATCTTCGGGGCGTTTATCGGTGACCGGCTCGAAGTTGTTCTTTGTCAGGAACACCTCGGCTCCCCGGGCTTCGAGCCGGGTCTTGAGCAATCGCGCCACCGTGAGCGTCAGGACGGCTTCCTGAACTGGACGGTCCTTGCCCCGCTGGAAGAAGCGTTCCTCCATGCGCGCCCACTCGCCACCGATGTGGCCGGGATCGAGCGCGATCCGCTTGAAGGACAACGGGCGGGGGATGAGGGACGAAGCCGAAGATGAGAAGCGCAGCGTAAACAGGACATTGGTTCTGTCGGGCGTGGAAAACACGGTGACGGTGTTTGTGCCAAAGGTCAGGTAATTGGTGAGCGTACCCGAGGGGCAATAGACGCGAGAAAGTAGCGCCTCAAACTCGGTGCGGGAAATCGTCTGTTGATAGCGTTCCAGTGCCGACCAATCAGCCGCGCAAATCGTTGCGCTCCATATGGTTGCCGCGAGGACGACCGTGGGCAGGCTCCGGTTCATTCGGCAGGGCTCCATTGAAGGATTTCGTTGATTTCGTCGAAACAGTGGATCTCTTCCGACGAGAAGTAGCGGTCGCGGTCGAGCGCATCGAGTTCCTCGTGCATGTCCAACTCGGTACAATCGCGGGCGTAGTGGTGGGTGGCGTTGAGTTTGCGGATGCGCGCCGCGCTGATGGCGTCGAGGAGATCGTAGTAGGCGCCGGTTTCTTCGTCTTCGACCACCGGCAGCGCGAAGAATTGCCCGCCGGCGATGTCGGGATCATCCTCAGCAATGGGGGCGAGTCGGACGCGTTCGTCATCCAACTCGGATTCGAGCTGGAAGAACTGGAAGGCGCCGTCCAGAAGGCGACGGCCAAGGCCGTAGGCTTGATACTCGTTCCATGCTTCCGACAGATACGCGACCTGGCGTGGATCGAGGAGGCCGCGACCTCCTTCACCCCAATAGATGTCCTCACTGGATTCCGCGATCCACCAGTTCATATCGTCGCCGAGGCGGGCGACGATCCAGTTCGGCGCAATTGGTTTTGCTTTCGCCATATGACAGGGGGAATCTTGCCAAAACTGCTTTACATTTGGCAACGCCCATCGCCAGAATTCATGTCATGGCGAATGTGTTGGAGTACCTCGGCAAGCGACCGCAGATCGGCGCGGGTGTGTTCCTCGCTGACAGCGCACGGGTAATCGGCGACACCGAGATCGGCGAGCACTCGAGCATCTGGTTCGGCAGTGTCCTGCGCGGGGACATCAACCGCGTTGTGATCGGCCATCATACCAACATCCAGGACAACAGCGTGTGCCACGTGGCCGACCAATTTGCCTGTGGGGTGGGTAATTACGTGACGGTCGGCCACCACGTGATTCTGCACGGATGCACCGTGGGTGACGAGGTGTTGGTGGGAATGGGGGCCGTATTGATGAATGGCGTTGTGGTGGGCAAGCAAAGCATTATCGGCGCGGCCGCGCTGTTGACCGAGGGGTTGCAAGTGCCGCCGGGTTCGCTGGTGTACGGGTCCCCCGCCAGGGTGGTGAGCCAGCTCGGGCCGACGGAGCGGGACCAGATCAAAGGTTGGGCGGAAAAGTACTGCCGGTTGGCGGGCCATTACCTCGGCGTCGTGAGGTGACCACCCCACTTACGAGCCAGAGGGGATCTGGTCTGCTTCCGCGACGCGCACGCTGGTCGTCGCATCGTTATTGGCGGTACGGATCTGAATCTGGTCGCCCTCCTCCGTGCGGGAGGCATCGATCGCCCCGACGGGAACCTCCAGAACGTAGACGGATTTCTTGACCGCACAGGTACGGTAGGGGGGCAGGGCCTTGATGGCCCGAATCACATGCAGATCCTTGTCGAGAAAGAGCACGTCAATGGGAAAGCGCATCCCAAACGTGTGAATGCCGTAGCACCGATCCAGCAGCAACCCTTCTCCCCTGTCAAATCGTCCACGGTTCAACAACCCGACCATGCGTTTGAGCACCGTATTGGCGAAGTGGCATCTGTCCGAGACCACGGTCTTTTGGGTGGCGTTGACCAATACCATGACGCTTCGCCGTTTATTGCCCCAACTGGTTGTACACGCTGACCAGCGCGGGGCCAAGCAGCACAATGAATAGCGCCGGGAAAATGAAAAATACGAGCGGAAAGACGATCTTGATGGGCGCCTTCATCGCCTGCTCCTGGGCGCGTTGACGGCGGCGCGTGCGAATGGAATCGGCCTGGATGCGCAGCGTGTTGGTAATGCTGCCGCCCAAACGGCTGGCATGCACGACGGCGGTGATGAACGTCTTCAGGTCGTCGACTCCGGTGCGATTGCCGAGGTCATCCAGCGCTTCCAAACGCGGTTTTCCCAAACGAATCTCGTTGAGCGTCTTGGAAAACTCCTCGGCCAGAGGCCCCTTGATCTTGCGCATCGTGTATCCGACGGCGGCGTCAAAGCCCATACCAGCTTCCACGCTGATCGACAAGATGTCGATCGAGTACGGCAGGTTGATCAAGATTTGTTCCTGACGGATCCGCACTTTTCGGCTCAACACAAATTGTGGCAGGATGTACCCAGCCAAGGCGCCAATCAACAAGTAGGCGACGTTCCACGGATCCGTATATTTGAAATCGCCCCCGGGCGTGGTCCCCAGCGCCAGAATCATCAGGAACATCAGAATCACACAGCCCGCCGCGCTAAACCAACACAGCCCGATCAATTGCACGGCGGTCACGCGCGGAAACAAGCCCGCCATGACGAGCTTCTTTTGCGTGCGTTCGGCCACCTCTGCCGGTGTGTATCCGCGGAACAATCTCGCCACGGAATCGCCGAGGGGCAACAGCACGCGCTGGAAAAAAGGCTTCGCCAATTCTTCTTCCGGCGTCTCGACATCGGCCGTCATGACTCGTTCGATACGCTTTTCGACGGCGAACCGGGAGGAGGTACGGTAAAAGCCGACACCGCCCAGAATGACGGCAGCGAAGATTGCGAGTATGGCGAAGACAAGCATGAGTTACACCTTGATGTTAATCACCCGGTAAATGATGTAGGCGCCCACCAACTGAAGGCACACGCCGACAACCAGTAACACCTCACCCAACGTGACATTGTACCCCCAAAGGTGTCCAATAATGGGGGGACCCACCATCGACCCGAAATAGTCGGGGGCATACAACAATAAAATCCCCACCACCGCAAACGGCAGCAAACCAACGACCAAGCCCGAGAGCTTGCCCTGAGTGGTCAACACCCGCACGTCGCCCTGAATGCGCAACCGCTCGCGGATTGTCTCGGCGACCTTCTCCATGATTTCGGTCAGGTTTCCGCCGACGTCCTTCTGTACCAGATACGCGCCAATAACGATGTCCAGATCCTGGCTGTTCACGCGACGGCCGAGGTTCAACAGCGCGTCATCGACGGTCACGCCAAGGTTGATTTCTCGCAACAGGCGGTTCAATTCCTTCGAAATCGGATCGCTCATTTCCTTGGCGACGAGTTCCAAACCCTTGACAAACCCGTAGCCCGACCGCAAGGAATTCGTGAGCAGCATCAGCGCGTCAGCCAACTGTTTGACGAATTTGGCGCGGCGGCGCTTTTGATGCGAGCGGACCACGAACCCCGGGATGGCAAAGCCGCCGCACGCGAGAATAATCCCGCTGTGCAGGTAGCCGAAGGTGTAACGACCGACCAGGTACCCGAAACATGCCAGGACCGCCCGCAACAACAGATACTCAGATGGACGCATCGGAATGTCCGCGCGCGCGAGTTCGTCTTCCAAGTGGCTCATGTACCCTGCGCCCAGGAGCATGCGAAACAGCCGGGGAACCTGACCGGACTGTCGCAACTCCGCCTGGGTTGTTCGGGCGGCTTCCTCCTCGATGGTCGCGTACGTCTCCAACCGCTCGGCGAGGATTGTCCGCCGCCGCGTCGCGCGCAAGTACAGGCCGTAGCCGAGCAACCCGCAGGCCGCCACGGCGAGAAACACGATGAGGAGGAGGCTGTTGTCCATACTACCGAACCTCACTTGTTCTCTTGAAGATTTCCGGCGGCAAATGCATTCCGGCGGCGTTGAACCGGTCAACGAACTTCGGGACCATGCCGGTGGCCTGCATTGTTCCCAAAACCTTGCCCCCCTCACCGATGCCCTTTTGCTGGTAGGCGAAGAGGTCCTGCAACACGATGACGTTGCCTTCCATGCCCTGAACTTCGCTCACACTAATGACCTTGCGACTGCCGTCGCTCAGACGGCCGATCTGCACAATCAGGTGAATGGCCGCGGCCACCTGCTCGCGGATCGCGCGGGAAGGCAGTTCCATCCCCGCCATCATCACCATGGTTTCGAGACGGGCCAGCGCGTCACGGGGGCTGTTGGAGTGAATCGTGGAAATGGAACCTTCATGGCCGGTGTTCATGGCCTGCAACATGTCCAGCGCCTCCCCGCCACGCACTTCGCCGACCACGATGCGGTCGGGGCGCATACGCAGACAGTTGCGCACGAGATCGCGAATCTTGACTTCCCCCTTGCCTTCGATGTTGGGCGGGCGCGCTTCCAACCGCACGACGTGTGGTTGGTGCAGTTTCAATTCCGCGGCGTCCTCGACGGTCACCACGCGTTCGCCTTCAGGAATAAACGAGGAAAGCACGTTCAGCAGCGTCGTCTTGCCGGCACCGGAACCGCCGGAGACCAGGATGTTCAGTTTGACTTTCACGCACGCAGCCAGAAATGCCGCCATGCCCTGGGTCATCGTGCCGAAGCCGATGAGGTCTTCGACGGTGTAGGGGTCAACCGAGAATTTACGGATCGTCAACACCGGCCCGTTCAGCGACAGCGGGTGGATGATGGCGTTGACACGGGAGCCGTCGGGAAGGCGCGCGTCGACCATCGGGCTGGACTCGTCCACGCGGCGGCCGAGCGGGGTGACAATCTTGTCAATGACGTGACGAATATGTTCGAAGTCTCGAAACTGAATGTCCGTCAATTCCAGTTTCCCAAAACGCTCGCAGTACACCTGATCGGGTCGGTTGACCATGACTTCGGTAACGGTCGGATCGCGCAGAAGCGGCTCAATCGGACCGAAGCCGAGGATTTCGTCGGCCATGTCGGAGACAAGCCGGTTGCGCATCTGGCGCGAGAACGGCAATTTCTCCGAGCGGAGTTTTTCTTCGACGAGCTCTTCGACGCGGCGGCGTAACAGCGATTCATCCCCTTTTTCGAGCAGCTTCTGGTCGATATTCTGGACCAGATACGCCAAGATCGCATTCTTGGACTCCGCATATAACTGCGCACTGATTTCCGGGGTAGTCGCCATAATATGCCACGCTTTGTTCTAACTGACTTTCATTGCAGGAACGAAAACCACTTCCCTGTCCGTTTCTTCTCGAGGGAGGCGCCCGGCGCCATGGCCTCGGCCAGCCCCAACAGCGCCTTGGTCACCGGCTTGTTTGGACTGGAGTTGACGAAAGGCTGTCCCAGGTTCACCGAGGAACCCACGAGCGCGTCATCGCTCGGGATTTGAGCCGTCACCGGAAACTCCAGAATCGTCTCAACCTCCGTCGAAGAGATTTCTTTCGAGGTGGTCGTCCGATTGACGATGACGCGGATTTTTTCTTTCGGGTAGTTGGCGGCCAGCAGGTTCTTCAAATACAACTTGCCGTCGCGCAGACGCGGCAGATCCATGCCCACCACCACAAGGATCAGGTCCGAGTAATCCATGGCGGCGAGAGTCGATTCCAAATTGGCGTAGCCCGTATCGACAATGATATATTCGTAATGTTCCCGAAGCGCTTCCAGGATGCTTTGCACCATGTAGCGGGAAAGCGTCGATCCATCGAATGTCCCGGTCAATGGCGCGGGCAAGACCGACACGCCGGTCGGGTGTTTCGACATGACACTGTCCACAACATCGTAGTCGATGCCCCCGAAGCCGGGAAGGAGGTCGCCGAGTGTCCGTTTCGGTGATATATCCAACAGCATGGCGACATCGCCGCCCCAAAGGTTCAGGTCGACCAGTGCCACCTTCTCGCTGGCCCTGGCCAGCGCGACGGCGAGATTGGTGGCAATCACGGTCTTCCCACAGCCGCCGCGTGGACCAGTGATGGTGACGACCCGACGCTTCGGCGTTTCGGGTTGTGCTGCCGCCGGCGCGGGGGCTGTGGTGCCGGCTCGCTTTGACGTCTTGGACTGAATGGCCGCCACTTTGCGGACTTCTTCAAGCAGACGGTCAGCCGTAATCGGGCGGGTTACGAATTCCCTGATGCCGGCACGCAACATCTTGTGCCAGACTTCCTGACCTTCCGAACCCGTGAGAATGAGGATGACCCCCATCTCAGGCATGTCCGCGTTGATCTGCTCGGCGGCGGCCAGCCCGTTGACCACCGGCAGATCCTCTTTGATGAGGACAATGTCCGGCCGGTGTCGGGTGACAAGTTCCAAACACTCCTTGCCATCCCGCGCTTCACCGACGACCTGAATATCCGATTCGCCAGCCAACTGGCTCTTCAGTTTTTCCCGCTCGCCCAACTCATTCTCGGCGATGATGACGTTGATGTGATCCATGTCTATGGCCTACATCCCCTTGCCGGCACCCCAGCACATTCGATACCGGCAATCCTCCTTCATCACTGTCCCCGATTCTACTCCGCCGGGCGGGCCGGAGAGAAGTTCGCTGATGTATCCGGCGACGAAGCTGCCGCCGGGGCTGTACTCGTCGCCGCCTTCGAAGCATCGCCAACCGGCTTCGCCGATGACGACGGCCCGGACGGCTTTGCATTCTTCACTTTGGACTTGGCTCGCGGTTCGTCGGACGAATCATGATAGGGGAACCCAAGATGATCGGCATTGTGCAGACCCCAGTCGTCCTTCATGGCATCACCATGCCCGCGCTCATCAGCCCTGTCCTCATCACGACGGCCAAGCAAGCCTCCTTTACGCCATGTGGTTACCCACTGCTTCATGGCGGGCGACTGTGCCCCGGTGGCCGCGAGTTCGTCCTTGGAGTCTCTCATTACTTCTGGCGTCATGAAAAACAGGACTTCGCGCTTGGCCTGATCGAACTGCTTGTCGCGAAACAGCGCGCCGAGCACCGGAATGTCACCCAGCCAGGGCAACTTCCGCAGAACGTCCTTGTTGACGTTGTTCTCCAGCAATCCACCGATAACGATCGTCTGTCCATCGTTGACCTGCAGGACGGTGTCGGCAGATTTGGAACTGATGATGGGGATCCCGCTGATACTGGTTCCGGTGAGCTGGCTGACTTCCGCATGAATGGTCGTGTTGATGCGGTTTTCGCTGTCAGCCACCGGCTTGACCTTCATGCGTACGCCGACATCTTTGAATTCCACGGTGAACGATTGCGGCAACTGTTCCACAATCGGAATCTCCGACCCGACCAGAAAGCTTGCTTCCTTGCCGCTGAACGTAACCAACGTAGGCTCGGAAAGCAATCTCGCATAACTCTTGGAGATCAACACATCCAGAATCACGTCCATGGTGACGGTAGTGGGCTGGAACGTAGTTCCGGGCGATCCGAATTCGCTCGCGGTGGGAATGAAGCCGCTCATAATGGAGCCACCGCCAACGTATTGCATAGCGTACTGCACCTGACCATCAGGTCCAAACCACTGAAATCCAACGTTCTTGATGGCTTCCGTATCCACTTCCGCAATTCGGGTCCGCACCTTGATTTGGCGGGGCTTCGCGATCTCGAGCAGATTCACGATCTGGGGCTTGTAGGCGGTGGCGACCTGCACAGCGCGTTGCGCCGCCAGTTCATCCTCCACCTTGCCGTCGAGCACCAACGAATCGCCAATGGCCCGCACGGTAATGTTCGAGTTCCCAATCATCTCACGAATGGTCAGCGCCGCGGCGTCGTTGACCACTTCGATGCGGGTCAACTGGGTCGGTGAACCGTCGTTCTTGACGATCGTCAAGCTGGTGACACCAGCCTTCTTGCCGATGATACTAAGTTCCTTGTCTGAAAGAGGCACCACATCCGCGCACAGGGGGTCGGCAATGGCGACTTTTGCGATATTCTCGCCGGGAATCGTGACCGCCTCGCCGACGCCCACCCGAATGCTCTGCTGAGCCTGTGCGTACGGGACCGAGAACAGTCCGAGGGCCAATACTAGCATGATCATCCCCACTACCGCGCTCCATTGGTTCTTCTTCATCTTTATGTGTCCTTTCGATGTGTCCTTCTTGTTTCGAAATTCTTACAGGCAGTTCCTATTGTGTCGGCACCGTCTGCTCTTGCGTGCCGCGATAAATCTGGATTTCCGACCCATGACGGTTCGATGGGGAAATGATTTGAATCGGCGTGGACTGTGAATCCGGACTTCGGGGGGGCACCTCAAATGTCTTCGACCCCTGAATATCGCGCACGGTGACACCCTGGCTGACAATGACATTCTTGTCTGAAGGAGAGCGTAGCATCACGCGCAGCACGCCCGCCCGATCAGCGGCCATCAGCAATTCGGCGTCTTCCGGCTTGACCGCGAGCGTCATCGAGCTATTGGCGCCCTGCGTACCCTGGGTGTTCGTTTCGCCTTTATTGACGGCCAGTATAAGAACGTTCTGAAGCACCAACCGCGTTGTTTCCTGATGTGTAGTGGGTTCAGAATACGTTGCCAGAATATCTACGTGATCCCCGGGTTTAACAGCAGTACCGACCGCGCTGATTTCGCTGGCCGCAATGGCGATGGCCCGCATGCCTTCCGGAATATCATAGGAGATGCTCGGAGTCTGTCCCGCCGCCAAAAGATCCGACGATCGAATCTGCTCCTTAGCCTTGAGTCGTGCGAGCGTAATGCGCCCCTCCACTTCCTTGCGGTCCTGCACGGCTCCGGGGGTGAGAAGATCTTTGGGGTAGGGCATCAATGTAACCATGTCGCCGGTGATCTTGGTTCGCGCGGGAATGTCTTGTCGGGCAACCACGATCGGAATCCAGTGCTCTTTGGCCTGTTTTTCTCGGTTGCTTTCGAGCCGATAGATCATGTAGGCCGCGATCAGCCCTAGGATCACCGCCGCCAGAATAATACCACCAGCACCTGGTTTCTTAGCCATTGAGTCCTCCTTGTTCGACTTTTCGAGCTAAAGCAAGCAAATGCTGTGCCTTCAATAACCAAATTGCAATATCAAAATTGAGAAAGTTGGGAAATTATGGCGCGGTTGAAACCTAAATAGCGGCGTGACAACGATGTTCCTGAGGCGTTGCCGCCAACCGTCCACCCCGTCGAGTCGCGAGCAGTATCCATCGCGGGCGATCCGCCTACGAACCTGATTTTCCACCCCACAGGCCGTCTCTTCACGTACGTAAGCCCGCTAATTAGAGGACTGAATTCGACATTCGCGATGACGCCTTCTACCGCGAGATTCTGACCGGACACAAAAGGCAGCCCGCCAAGATGTGTAGGGGTCACGGTCTGGTGGGGCACCGCTGATTGCCCTGCCAGAAATGTCCCAAAAGAACTGATTGTCGACCCGAACACTCCAAAAATGTTCAACCAAGTACGCCCGATTCACAATCCCAGCTTCATCGAACGAGCGCGGGGAGGCAGCTTCATGTCCACCGGTGCCTTGGAGTGTATTACTCGCAAACCCGGTTGACTATTACAATCAGTGCAAAGAGAACGGCTCCGGGAGTCAAGACGATGCGAGGATTTGGATGACCACTTAAGGCTCATGGATCGATCTGCCAAGCCAAACGGGATCAAGGGCGGTGACAGAAAAACCAAGGGGGGTGAAGAGGTTGCTACCTGCTTCACCCCCACCTTGGGCATGTTTAAGTTGCCAACTTACGGCAAGTTCGCATTCACAGTGGACAACGTGTTGTTGATATGGGTGCCAAGACCCCTCAGAACCACAATGGCCACGACAGCAATGAGCGCCAAAATCAGCGCGTACTCAACCAAACTCTGGCCCTTGCGTGACTTCAGACCGACATACAGTTTTCGGAGAGCGTTCTTCATCTCATTCACCTCCTTCATCTGATTTTCTTTCTATCTACCAACCCGACGAACTTACGTTTGTGGCCACTGATTCGAGCAGCATACGTGCCATCGACCTTGGCCTGACTGATGCATCCCGATTGCGTGTGCCGGAACATTTGCGCAACATACTATTCATAAATAGCTTAACCTACACAATTACGCCTTGACCCATGAGGGTCATACTGAACTGAGACAACAGACTACTGTCATTCCTGACCAATGATGTGGACATGTCATGATAAAGTGTTCAGTTCTTGGACGCTTTTTCTTAACTGCATGTCTACTGCGTCTCACCCGCGCGAATTCATGTCGCTACTCTGCAATCGGCCACATGGTTAGGGTCCAACCTCCACTGCTGCAGATGGCATGAAATAAAGGTTGTCGCCGACATTTGTCGCGGATTTCAAGCCTGCCGGTGAAATATGGGCGGAGAAGACTGCGATATTCTCGTGAGGTGGCACAAGGAGGAGAACTCCCCGCTTGCCCCGTAAGTTCAGCTTCTCCACGAATTCGAGCCGGCCATCTCGTACTCGCCACATCCACTTGCCTGGCGGATGCAAAATTGTGGAATCTGCCGCCATCTGGTATTGTTCGTACTCGGGCAAGTAAAGTTGGAATATCCTGATTCCGTATAAATAGAACTCTTCGGCATGGCAAATGACGACTTCGTTGGGTGAGCACGATTTTCGGACTGTCGCATCGATTCGCGAGATGTCGGCGTCATGGGCGGCGATCTCATGAGCGGTTCGCGCCATCTCAAAGAAAACACGGTTCCACAGTGCTGGCCAGGCGACAAACGAAATCACGTTCACGGCGCCAATGGCGGCAATCACTGCCGATCTGCGTCTGGAGTTCTTCAGGCTGGCGACCACAACCGCTGTCAGTAAGAACATCGCCGGCAGATAGCTCAGCACGTAGCCCGGTTGCTTCGTGAATCCGATGACCGTCTCGAAGATCACCATGGGCACGACCCATACCGCCAACACTTGTAGTGCGAGCGCATGTTGACAATCCCACTGCCGTTTCTGCTCGTGCGACATCCGAATCGCGCGATGGAGAAGCGCTCCCACCAACACCACGGCGGCGAGCATCAGGCCATTCAAGCAGAACCCCGCTGCATTCGCCACGTTGACGAGAAACGAATCCCAACCATGCCCCCAGAACGTCGCCGATGCATTGAACGCGGCATGGAGCCGCGCAATTGCGAGATATGTCCGCAGGCCACCGGACATGCGCAGCATTGGCACGAACCACACGAACCCCAGTCCGGTAGCAGCAATGACTGCCACCGCCAACTTGGCCACCCGCGCACGTTTAAACCGCCAAAACGCAAACAGAACGAGCGGGACCAGTTCCGGCACGCTCTGCTGCCGAACGCCACCCAAGACCGCCAACAGTGACCCGACCGCCAGGGCGTCCCGCCACGTGCCTCCGCGCTGCATGGCCAACCACAACACCAGCACAATCATGCAGACCAGGAAACTGTCCACGACGTACGTTAGTGCCACACAGCTGTGAAACCACACCTGCGGACTCGTCAACGCCATCACGGCGGCCGCCGCGCCCGCCCACCGTCCGAACATCCTTGTTGCCAGCAGATAGAGCACTGATGGCAACGCGCTGCCGAACACGACACTGATCCACACCAGACTCGCATGAGGATCTCCCACCCAATGGTTCACCAGTCGACCCAGCATCACATACAGGAAATACCCCGGTGCGTGCGGCTGGCTCAGCCGAAGATCGAATTCGCGGATCGCCAGGGCGAATTGCGCACTGTCCCAGTGGTAGGCGAAGTGACTGCGAAACGGGATTCGCATTGCCAGCGCGACGAGAAACAGGGCCGCCGCGATGCTTCTGTCGCGTTGCGGAAGTCGCGTCGCGTTCATCGTGTTGTGGGTTGTCCCATTCATCACTGCTTGGAATCCGCCACGACTTCCGGCAAACCGAATCCGAGCAGGGTGGCAAGCCCCAACGCCCCATACATCGGCAGGTAGTTCAGGAGCAATTTCACGTATATATGTCGATCCAGCCATCCTCCTTCCCAGACGCTCGAAAAGTTGCATAGGTTGTTCAACAACAACCACACCGCCCCAATCCACGCCAGGCGAAAGGCCGAGAGGAACCGCCGCCAACGCATAACAGCGACGACAAACGGGAAAATTAGCAGCACATAATAATGGCCCCACACTGTGGGACTGCCCAGCAACATGGCGGTGCACAAAAATCCGAACTCGGCGGCTGGTCCCAGCCGCGCCCAGATGCACCACACGTAAGCCGCGGCCACGATGCTCATCCCCACCACTGCGCCCACGCACCACCACGCCCTCGCTGTTTGGGGAGAAGGAACGAACGCGTACCGCGCATATCCGAAATTGGTCACAAGCGACGGCGCGGAAAAATTGAACGTCTTGTTGTTCACGAGCGCAACCGCGAGCGGCACACCTCGCTGAAAAAAATCCAGCCAAAGATGCCACCCCGATGCGACGACGGCCAACCCGACGCACAACACGACCACCAAGCTCCGCAGCGCGCGATCACGGATTCCCGCGCCGCCGCGCCACAGGAACCACGGCAACAGAATGAACGGATACAGTTTCAAGAGTCCCGCGATCGCCGCCGCCAGACACGCGAGCACGTTCCGACCCGTCCGGTGCCACGCGAATGCCGTTAACAGAATCGCCCCCAATAACAATTGCACTTGCGAATAGTAGAAGTGCCAGTACACGGGCGCTGACGCTATTGCGCCCAACCACACCAACCGCGTTGCCCGCGGGGTGAGTCGCCCCCGGAACTGTTGACATGTCAGCCACAGGATCCAGGCCAGACACACAACCTCGAAACCAACCCAGACCACAAACGCGGGCTGGGGCGGAAGCCACGCAACGCCGGCAAACAACCATGTCATCACAGGGGTATTCGCATCCACAACCACTCCCGTTCGGTCGTCGCGGAAGAACCCGTACTGTCGATACAACGGGCCGGGCGCCGCGCGGTAGGGGTTGCCCCCCTCCAACAGCACTCGGCCGGAGAGATAGTAATGCGCAAAATCATTTTCCCGCGCCCGGGTCGGCAGGATCGCTATCGTGCCCGCGGCACAAATCAGGGCCAGAAACGCTGCGGCGCAATCCCACATTCGGCTCTGCCCCAACTGCCTCAACCAGTTCCTCGTTTCCCTCACACGCTTCCCTGCACTAACAGAGTTGCGGAGGCTATTCGAGTTCAAACTACAAGATTCCGGGCCGAACTGCGGCGCTATGACAAACTGCGGTTGCGCGAACCGTATTCCGGTCAGTTTCACACGATGGAGGGGACGGGTGTCACACGCTTCTGTACTCCAGCAGATTTCTTGCAGTGCCTCCGGTCCAAACGTTGCCAGCCCGGCGACGATGACTTGAAAAGCTCTGGACTCGACCGCTTTGCCGGCATAAGAGTGCGGTGATGATTTCTCGCCGGATAGCGTACAGTCTGGCCGCGTCGCTCCTGGCGGTAATGGCCGCGCTCATGCTTACGGCCATGCGAGAGGAGACTGCGACAGTCGACGAGACGGTGTTCCTGGGTGCCGGCTACAGCTACTGGCTGGGCCATGGCTTCCAGTTCAACCCGGAACATCCGCCACTCGCCCAACTATGGAGTGCCTTGCCATTGCGAATCAGCGGCGCAGCGCTTTCTCCGAAGGCGAGCCAGTTGCTCGGGGATCATCTTGATTTTTCGAACGCTGCGCGGTGGGACTATAGCGCACTCCCCATGAGCGAGGCGTTTCCCAAGGGCCGCGATTTCTATTATTGGCCCCGCCTTGAAGCGGAACTGTTTGGTCACAGTCTGGTGTATGGAGGCGGAAATGATGCGGAACACCTGCTGTTCTGTGGGCGATTGATGCAGGTGGTCATCACGCTCGTGACCGGCTGGGTCATCTTCGCGTGGGCAAGATCGCTCAGCAACGAACTCGGCGGCTTGCTGGCCTTGGTCACCTGGGTTTTCAATCCAATTGCTCTGGCCTATGGCCACTTGATCCTGACCGACCCCGCCATCGCGCTGCTCTTTCCGCTGACCATCTGGATGTATTCGCGGTTTTTGCAGACCCCAAACGGACGCACAATGTCCATGGCTGGCCTCGCGTTCGGTGGCGCATTACTGGCCAAGTTCACCGCCATCCTTTTGTTTCCAGTGTTGGCCGCGCTCACCCTCATGTCCCGGCGGCAGCTCGCCAGTCACGCGCACCCCACGCGCTTCTTCGGTTATCTGCTCGGTTTCGCCGCCATCGCTTGGGCAATGATACTCATGGTTTACGCCCCCGGATTCTCGCCGCCTCCCGCCATCAGTCCGCAGCGGGCGGAACTTCTGAATGTACCTGCCTGGTTTTGTGCGCTACGCCCCGTGTTGATTCCTTCTCCGTTCTTCAAAGGTTTGGCGATCTTTCTGGCGCATGCGTCCTCTGGCCACGAAGCGTATTTGTGTGGACAATGGTCGATGAGCGGATGGTGGTACTACTATCCGGCGGCGCTGTGGTTCAAGCTGCCCATTCCGCTTCTGCTGGCCGCCGCGCTGGCGTTGTCGGCGGCCGTGCGTCGGCTCCCGTGCGGGCCGCTGCTTCAAGCAGCGCCACTCATTGGTGCGCTGCTGTACCTGACCCTGGCGATGGTGAACAAGGTCGACATCGGCGTCCGTCATCTGTTGCCAATGTTTCCAATGCTGAGCGTCGTAATCGGCATCGAAGCGGCACAAGCGCGGCGCCCGGCCCAGATTGTTAGCTCACTGCTGGTTGTTTGGCTCGCCATACTTATGGCGTTGGCACACCCGTTTTACATCCAGTATTTTAATGAATTCGCCGGTGGCTCAAAGAATGGCTATCAATACCTTCTCGATTCAAATCTGGATTGGGGCCAGGACGTGAAACGACTGAAGCGTTTCCTCGACAACCGGCATATCACGCACATTTACATCAACTACTTCCATTCCCTCGCTGCCGTTGAGTATTACCAGATTCCACACACCTACGTTGATCCGGATCGCGCGCAGGAAATCCACGAGGGCTACCTCATCGTCAGCGCCACGCACCTGATGCGGCCGGAATGGGCCTGGCTTCGTCAGCAGCACCAGCCCGTTGCCTGTATTGCCTACACCCTGTTTGTCTACCGCCTGCCCTGAAGTTCGATCACGGCCTTTCGGAGGCAAACCGTTCAGCACTCTTCTCGCGCGCATGTTCTTCGCGTTGCCAAGAAAAAGCAACGCCCACACAACCCATACAGCGGCACGTGGTTCAACATAGATATCAGCACTGGAGACTCTCCCCAGACCGATCTGTCCCTCGGGCCATCGGGAAACGAGCGCCAGCAGGACCACGACGGCTCCCACGTCCAGCAAGCGATTCCGCGCCAGCCACCTCAACCTGGTCATCGTCCGCTCCGCATATTGCCTCCATCACCACATCCACCTCTGCAGTTCGACGTTGAACATTCCCGTGCGGCTCCGTAATCTGCCGCAAATGGCGGCGAACGGAAATGTTCCCGAGACAGAGCCACACCCGCAGCCAGGCTCCGGCCCGGTGTCCTACGGTGGTGTCTTGCCGTGGGTGATGCCGTCATTGACGCAATGGTTGTGGCTGGTCATCCTACTCGTCCTCATCGCCAATCCCTGGCGCACGATGATGGCCTCCAGCGACGGCGATACCTGCTTGCACTGGCGCATCGGGAAATACATGCTGGAGACCGGCCGCATCACCCGCACAGACGTGTTTTCGCACACGCGCTTCGGCCAGCCGATCATCTCCAAGGAATGGCTGTCGGAAATCATCTTTGCCCTGGCCGGCCGGGTGTGGGGATTATACGGGTTGTGCGTCGTGACCGCGCTGTTGATCGCCACGACGTTCGCCCTGCTGCATCGGCAACTGGTGCGCGAAACCGGCAATCACGCGGTGGCGATGTTGGTGGCGTTTATTGCCGCGTGGGCCGCCTGCACGCATTGGCTGGCGCGCCCGCACGCATTTAGTTTTCTCCTGGCGGTGCTATGGTCCGACGCCCTGCGTCGTTTCGAACACGGCGAATCGGCCCGTGGCCTGCTCATCAGGCTCGGGGTCCTGACGCTTCTGTGGGTCAATCTGCACGGCGGCTACCTGGCGGGTTTCATCACGCTGGGCATCTTCTGGCTCGGCACGGTGATCGAACTGGTATTGGCTCGTGCCGACCAAACCCGATCAAGTGTTGCGCGACAGAAGCTAAAAGTGTTCACCGTCGCGATCGTGCTTTGTGGACTCGTCTCGCTCCTCAATCCGAGCGGCGCTCAACTCCACGTTCATAACCTTCACTTCCTTCGCTCGGAGTATCTCACCAACTGGCTCGCCGAATACGCCTCGTCCGATTTTCATGCATTCGACTCGCACGGGTTTCTGGTCTGGCTGGCGCTGACGTTTCTGACGCTGGCGCTAGCGCGCCCGCGCTTGTCGCCAGTGTCCGCCTTGCTGCTGATCGCCTGGACGTATTTCGCGCTGTATGCCGTGCGCAATATCCCGCTGGCGGTCATTTTTGTAGCACCCGTCCTCGCGACCGCGCTGGCGGACGCCGTGCCGACGTGGGTGCGACGATTGTCGGACCGGTTGCGCGGCATCCATGAAATATCTCGTGCGGGGTGGCTGGTCGGTGCGGTGGCTGTCGTGGCAATTGTGGCAGGCCCGCACCCAACGGAAATGCCGGCGAAGAAATGGCCGGTGGACGCCGTGGCCTACATCCATCAGCATCCCGACCAGTTCACGGGAAACATGTTCAACTACTATGTCTGGGGCGGCTACCTGTTGTATGCGTTGCCCGAGCACCGCGTGTTCGTGGATGGACGCACCGATTTCTACGGTGAGGCGCTGATTCACCAATACGACGATACTTCTCTGCTGCATACGAATTGGCAGCAGGCCCTCGCACAGTACCACGTGGATTGGACACTGATGCCCGTCGATCACCGCCTGAACCTCGCACTGGCACTGTTGCCGGGCTGGCACTGCGTCTATTCCAACGAAGTGGCCGCCGTGTTTCGCAAGCAACCGTGAATGCCGCCTCGCCCACGCCCGACGCGCGCCCGCCTGCGCGGGTGACGCCATTGCCGCGCGGCGAATGTCCGCGCTGGTCGCTTCCCTCGCTCAGCGCCGCGCTCTGGGTGGTCCTGTTCCTGGGATTGAATTTCACGGGCGCCCGCATCGTGCTCATCAGCGGGGACAGCGATCCGGCGCTGCATCGCCGGCTCGGTGACTGGATGATCCAGCACCGAGCGATTGTGCGGGAAGACAATCTGCTTCACACATACCACGGGCCGTCCATGGCCAAGGAATGGCTCAGCGAGGTGGTCTTGGCCGCCGCCGGCCGATACTTCGGATGGAACGGCGTCGTGCTGCTGGCCGCCACACTCATCGCCACCTGCTTTTGGTTGCTTCACCGCCAACTGATCGCAGAGGGTTGCGATGCTGCGATGGCAACTGTCCTCGTCCTGGTGGCGATGCTCGCCTGTTCCATGCACTGGCTGGCGCGACCGCTGTTGTTCACACACCTGCTGACGCTGGTCTTTGCGTGGCAATTGCGATGGTTCCAGCAAGGGCGCGTTCCGGCGCGTCGATTGTTCTGGCTTCTTCCACCGCTGATGGTGCTGTGGGCAAACTTACACGGCGCATTTCCGACGGGGCTGGTCTTGATCGCCATGTACGCAGCCGGCGACGCCATGGATTCGTGGCGTCAACACGTCCCGTCGGCCAGATCCAAACCTCTGGCGGCACTGTTTGTGATTTGCGGCGCGGCGTCGTTGGTAAACCCGGACGGCTGGAGATTGCCTGCCCAGATTGCGAACTTTCTGGGATCGCGCGAGCTATCGACCGTAACCACTGAGTTTGCTTCTCCCAACTTCCACACGGTGGGCATGCACGGGTTTCTGCTGGTGCTATTGCTGCTCGCTGTCGGCCTGATCGTCATACGTCCAAGGGTGACCACGACCGATGTTCTGGTGATCGGCGGTTGGGGCTATTTTGCCCTGCTCTCGGCACGCAACGTGCCCATTTTCGCACTCGTTGTGACCCCGATACTCGCACAATGGTTGGCAGAGTTCACGCGGGCCAGTCAGAACTCTCCCTGGATCCGGCGATACCGTGAATGGACGGCGGGAACGCCAACTACTGGCCACAAGACCGATGCCGCCGTCATTCTCGCCGCGATAATCATCGCGCTGTTGATCGTGGGCAAGCCCGCTATCGCTGGTGGCCCCCCCGTCATCACCACCGACTATCCGCCCGATCGTTACCCGGTGGCCGCCCTCGATTACGTTCGCGAGCACCCCGACGCGCTCCATGGTGAAATGTTCAATTACTTCCTGTGGGGCGGCTACATCGAGTTCGCTCTGCCGCAACGAAAGCCGTTCATCGACAGCCGCAATTATTCCTATGGGATTAACCTGTTCCACGAATTTCGCACGGCTGACGAGCCGAAGCCGGGATGGGAAACCGTGTTTGCGAAGTATGATGTCGGCTGGACGATTCTGCCCGTGCAACATCCGCTGAATCGGATTCTGGAACTCAGTCCACAATGGACGCTGGTGTTCTCAAACCAACTGACGCTCGTCTTCTCGCGTGTGTCATGACCGACGAACTTCGGCACGAGCAACCGTCCCCGCCACGTCGATGGTGGCTGCCATCCGTCAGCTCGGTCTTCTGGCTGGTGTTTTTCCTCGCGATAATTCTCTCGCCGAACCGCACGATGCTGGTGGCTTCCGATAGTGACCCGTGCTGGCACTGGCAACAGGGCAACTGGATGCTCCAACACCACGCCGTCCTGCGGACCGAGTTATTCTCGCACACGCGAGGGGGCGCACCGTTGGTGGATCTGTGGTGGCTGAGTGAGATCGTGACTGCTGTTGCCGGCGATCTGCTTGGCTGGAACGGCATCGCGCTCGTGGCCGCGGTGCTGTGTGCCACGTCGGTATGGCTGCTGCACCGACAATTACTGGCCGAGGGAAACGAGATCCTGCTGTCCACCATGCTCACGCTGCTCGCCGCAGCCGTGTGCGCGATCCATTGGCTGGCCCGACCGCACCTGGCCACGCTACTCCTGGTGCTCGTGTTCGCCTGGCAGTTGCGATGGTTTGCCCGGGGACGCACGACGACGCGCAAGCTGATGCTACTTCTGCCTGCGCTGACGGCGCTGTGGGCCAACCTGCATGGGGCATTCGTTTTTGCGTTCGTGTTGATCGGGATCTACTGGACCGGCGCGGTGGTGGCGTGGGTTCGCGCGACTCCGGACCAACGGCTCGCTCGCCGCCATCAAGTGATCGTGTTAGCGGGGGTCGGGTTGGCCTGCCTCGCGGCCTCCCTCCTGAACCCCTATGGCTGGAGATTACTCGTGCAGGTCGCCCGTTACATGCGCAGCCCACTGCTGATGGGTCTGGCGTTGGAGTATCTCCCGCCAAATTTACGCGACCCGGGCAATCGGCCATTGGTTCTGGAGTTCGTTTTGGTGCTGCTGATGTTGCTGATCGTGCGGCCGCGCCTGACCGTGACCGATGCGCTGTTGTTGATTGTCTGGTCGCTGCTGTCGCTGCGCATGGTGCGCAACGGGCCGCTGTTTGCTCTCGTCGCCACGCCGATCCTTGCCGAACACTGGAATGAATTCCTGCACGCGGCTTCGCCGTCCCGCATCATCCAATGGTACCGCAGCGTGTCCGCTGGTTTGACCCGGGCCAATCAAATGGCCGGGGCCCGCGGTCTGCCGGCGCTGGGCGTGCTGGCCATGGTGTTGGTCATGGCCAAGCCGCAGATTCTCGGTGGTCAGCCCTGGTTAACCACCGAACTGCCCGCGCAACGATTCCCGGTTGCGGCGGTCGAATTCCTCCGCCGCTCGCCCACCGCGGTCCATGGCGAGATGTTTAACGAGTACACGTGGGGCGGGTACCTCATCTGGGCATTGCCCGAGCGAAAAGTCTTTATTCATCCCAACCTTGATGTCTACGGCGAAGAACTCGTGAAGGAGTTCATGCAGGTGAACGACGCAAAAGACGGTTGGGAAGATGTTCTGAGAAAATACAACGTCGGCTGGACAATCCTGCCGCCCGACCATCCACTGAATCGCCTTCTGGCAAAGCGCGCCGACTGGAAACTCGTACACTTCGATGCGGTGGCGTCGATTTACGGGAGGACCCCATGAACGCGCGCCGCCGGTGGATGCCAACCATCGGACTGTCGTTGTGGCTCATCTTCGTGCTGGGGTTGATGCTCTCGCAATGGCGGCTGGTCATGATTAACGCCGATGGTGACACGTGTCTGCATAGGCGAATTGGCAACTGGATGATCGAACACCGTGCCATACTTCGCGCCGACCCGTTCTCGCACACACGCGCCAACGCGCCACTCATTCCGAAAGAATGGTTGGGCGAGGTGCTGTTTGCCGCCGCCGGCGACACCTTGGGATGGAACGGCATCGCGCTGTTGGCGGCGGTGTTGATCGCAACCTGTTTGTGGCTTTTGCACCGCCAACTACTGATGGAGGGATGCGGTATCCTGCCGGCCACGGCGCTCACCTTGCTGGCGGCAATGGCCGGCACAATCCATTGGTTGGCGCGACCGCATTTGTTCACGCTTTTGCTCACCGTTGTTTTCACCGGGCATCTACGCCGGTTCGACCGGGGACAACTGGGAACGCGCCCGTTGTTCTGGCGGCTCGTGCCGCTGATGGTGTTGTGGGCGAACTTACACGGTGCGTTCTTCACGGGTTTCGTCATCATCGCCACGTTTGTCGCGGGCAATGCCATCCTGGCGATGACGGCCCCGGCCGAGGCGCGGACGGCGGCACGAAGCAAACTCGTGCATCTCGGGTGGCTTCTGGTCTTGTGCGCACTGGTCACGCTTCTCAATCCGAACGGTTGGCAACTTCCGGCGCATGTCGTCGAATTCCTCCGCAACCCCGTACTCGCCCGCTACACCAACGAGTTTCGGTCGCCGAACTTTCATACGGACGGCGCCCGCGGACTTCTGATCGAGTTCGCGGTGATTGCGCTTACGCTGGTGTTTTTGCGACCGACGATTCGCGCAACCGACATCGTCGTCACGGGCACATGGGGACTGCTGGCCCTGATGGCCACGCGCAACGTTCCGATCTTCGCTCTGGTCGTCACCCCAATCCTCGCGGAGCAGTGGCAGGCCGGCCTCGTGAATGCCAGACCCGGCCGCCTGCTCGATTTCTATCGCAGACTCTCGGAGAACGTGACCACGCTGAATCGTGCCGCGGATGGCCGGGCGACGGTCGCGGCGGCGTTCCTGGCGCTCGTGGCCGTCCTGGCCAAACCGAATCTTGTTGGCGGCGATCCCATCCTCACCACCGATGTGCTCTCCAATCGCTTCCCGGTCGCCGCGGTTCAATTCGTGGCGGCTCACCCGCAAGCCGTCACCGGGGAGATGTTCAACGACTACGGCTGGGGCGGGTACCTCATCCTGACGATGCCGGAACACCGGGTTTTCGTGGACGGCCGCAACGACTTCTATGGCCCCGATCTCGTCCGCGAGTACAGCAGTGTGAACACAGTGGAAACCAACTGGGAAACGGTCCTCCAGAAGTACGGCGTCGGGTGGACGATCCTTCCGCGCGCGCATCCGTTGAATGTGTTGTTCTCGTTACGGAGGGATTGGAATCTGGCCTATGCCGATGACGTGACCGCCATCTATGCCCGCCAGCCCGAGTGAGCCATTGTCAGCGTACGAAATCGGGGTCGATCTCGTACCTTTTGAGTTTGGCATACAACGTGGTGCGGCTGATTTGGAGCGTCTCGGCCGTGCGCTTGATGTTGCCACCGTGGTGACGAAGCGCGTTGACGAGGATTTGTTTTTCCGGTTCGCCGAGTTGGTCCGACAGCGCCGCAGAAGGAACCGCTGCCAGGGGCTTCGCTTCCGTGATACGTCGGGGCAAGTCGGGAGCATCGATCAGCGATGACTTGGCCAGCACCACGGCCTGCAACACTACGTTCTCGAGTTCGCGTACGTTGCCCGGCCAATTGTAGCCACACAGCACCCTGACCGCATTGTCGCTAAATCCCCGCAGATCCTTGCCGTTCTGACGCGAAAACCTTCGTAGAAACTCCATGGCCAATAGCGGGATGTCCTCGGTGCGATCCCGCAGCGGCGGCAGATCGATCTGCACCACATTGAGCCGATGATACAGATCCTCACGAAACGTTTCTTCGGCCACAACCGCTTCCAACGGCCGATTCGTCGCGGCGATGATGCGGACGTCCACCGATATCGACTTGGAACCGCCCACCCGTTCAAACGTCCGTGTTTGCAGAACGCGCAACAGCTTCGCTTGCACGTTGAGATTAATGTTCGCGACCTCGTCCAGGAATAACGTGCCGGTGTTGGCGCGCTCGAACCGGCCGACATGCCGATCGACTGCGCCCGTGAAAGCGCCCCGCTCGTGTCCGAACAATTCGCTTTCCAAAAGCTCGCGAGCCAGGGCGGTGCAGTCGAGTGTGACAAATGGCTTGCCGTGACGTCCGCTGGCTTCGTGTATCGCGCGGGCGACCAGTTCCTTGCCTGTTCCCGTTTCGCCGTGGATCAAAACATTGGCGTAGCTGTCGGCAATGGTCTGGATCAACTCAAACATATCCCGCATCTGGTTGTTCTGGCTGATAATCCCGTAGAACCCCTGCACCGCCGTCCCCAACATCCCCCGACTTCGCGGATCGGGCGCCGCCGCGCGGATCATCGTCCCCATCTCCATCACCGCCTGCCCCACCCGCTCCCGCAACTTCCCTACCGCCGCCGCATCTTCCGCCTTCTCCAAATAATCATACGCCCCCAACTTCGTCGCCATCACCGCTTGCTCCACCGACACCTTGCCCGTGTGCACGATCATCGTCGCCTCCGCATGCACCTGCCGCATCTGCTCCAAAAACGCCGTCCCATCAACCCCCGGCATGCCATTAATGTCCGCGATTACCACGTCGATGTTCCGGGCGTCCAACAGCAGCATCGCATCCTCAACGGAATTCGCCGAAAACATCTCAAAATCGTCCCCCATCAGCAGCTCCGACACTTTCAGCGTCCACGCCACATCATGGTCCACTACCAATATCTTCGCCTTTGGCATGTCCAGTACTCACTCCCGACATGTAAATCCGACGACCTTACGTTTTGAGATTAACCTAAATGACATGTAAACCTTCTACCTGACACACTAAGCAACTCCCAAGCCAGAAAAGACTTGCCTGCTTCTCCCACCCGCGATGCGTGAACATGTCAAGAAAGCCACGGAACGCCCATTTTGTCAAGGCTATAAGCCTGGATACCACCACGAGATTAACATGCCAGAATAACCGGACTGAACATGTCAGAAAATATCCAGCACATCAATAAAAGCCCAACTGATAGTCGTCAACCACCAGATCCCGCGAGCTTTCGATGAAATCCACCGTCTTGGAGAGAACCCGATTGGCAAACCGCCTGTCGTTGCTCACCATCGCCACCGCCAATACCGCACTTTGCCACTGGTCGTTATCCTCCACCTCGGCAATCGACACGTTGAAGTTCTTGCGAATACGGTCCTTAAGACTCCTCAACACCATCCGCTTCGCCTTCAAACTGTCAGCGCCTGGAATACTCAGTTCTACCTGTAGTACACCTACAACCACAATCGGCCCACAATCAATCTGACCACTGAACTACGTATTTACCTGCTATGGCGAACCTTACAAAGAAGACCGCTGCCGCTCCCGCACCAGTCCAGCCCCGCCGTCCCCTGCCTCCTACAACCCCATAATCTCATATCCGCAATCCACATACACCACCTGACCCGTCGTCGCGCTCGACATGTCGCTGGCCAGAAATAATCCCGCGCTCCCCAGCTCCCTCGGCTCCAAGTTCCGCTTCAGCGGTGACCGCTCCTCGTAGTGCTTCAACATCTCCGTAAACCCCGAAATCCCCCGTGCCGCCAACGTATTCACCGGCCCCGCACTGATCGCATTCACCCGTATCTTCTTCGGCCCCAGGTCATAAGCCAGATACCTCACGCTCGCCTCCAGCGACGCCTTGGCCACCCCCATCACATTATATTTCGGCACCACCTTCACCGCGCCATGATACGTCATCGCAATGATCGCTCCCCCATCCGTCATCAACGGCGCCGCCCCACGCGCCAGCGCCACCAGCGAATACGCGCTCACATCATGCGCCACCCGAAACGCTTCCCGCGACGTGCTGATAAACTCACCCTCCAACGCCTCCTTCGGCGCAAACGCCACCGAATGCAGCAAAACATGCAACTTCCCAAAATCCTTTTTCACCTGCTCAAACACCCGCGCAATGTCCTCATCCCGCGTCACGTCACACGGATACATCGGCGTATCCGACCCAAACTCCGACACCAAATCCTCTACGTTCTCTCTCAACCGCTCCCCCTGGTACGTAAACGCCAGCCGCGCCCCCGCCTCATGCCACGCCTTGGCGATCGCCCAGGCAATCGACCGCTGATTCGCCACCCCAAACACAATCCCCTGTTTTCCCGCCAGCAACTTCGCATTCGCTTCCATGCCCGCAGCCTAGGAAGACCCATCCAAACTTTCAAGCCCCAAACTCTCCTCCCCATTCGTGTCGTTCGTGTCTCTGTGGTGGACATTCGCCTTCGCGTCCATTCGCGTTCATTCGTGGTGAATGCCATCCCCATTCTCTGGCTCGACATTCACCCGCAAATCACCTATCAACCTCTCCCAACTATGCCGAACTTGCTGACCCAGTTCACCGGCCGCCAACACTCCCCGCTCGTCCAGTTCATCAAATACGCCATCGCCGGCCTCATCGCCACCGCCGTCCACATCACCATCTTTTATGGCTGCTCGCTCAAGCTCATGCCCGCCCTCACCCCCGACGACCCCGTCGCCAAGCTCCTCCACGTCCACGTCGGCCTCGTCTCCGACAACATCCGTGCCCGCAATTCCATCATCGACAACGCCGTCGCCTTCCTGTTCTCGAATCTCACCGCCTACCTCATCAACATCTTCTGGGTATTCGAATCCGGCCGCCACAACCGCGTCCGCGAAATCCTCTACTTCTACCTCGTCTCCGGCGTCAGCGTGTTCATCGGCAGCTCCATCATGGGCCTTCTCATCCATCAATTCGGCGTCATCACCACCCTCGCCTTCGCCGCCAACGGCGTCGTCTCCCTCCTCATCAACTTCGCCCTCCGCAAATACTTTATCTTCAAAAACTGACCCGTCGCTTTCCACTTGCGTATTTCCGCGCCTTCCTTATCCTGCCGTTGCGCAGTGGCTCAAAACTCAGAATCGGGAGGAACGATCATGAAAACGATGCTCCGCTTGGTCGCATGTCTTGCAGTGCTCGCAGGAACCCTTGTCTGGGCGGAAACCCTCAATAACGACGCCGTGATTCAACTCCATAAACTCGGCCTCGGCGATTCCGTGATCGTCGAAAAAATCAAAGGCTCCACCTGCCAGTTCGATACGAGTGTCGGCGCCCTGAAAGGGCTCAAGGACGCCGGCCTCTCCGACGCCGTCATCCAGGCCATGATCGCCGCCGGTAGCTCCTCCTCCGGTTCGTCCGCCGCGCCCACCGGCGACCTGAATGACCCCAACGCGCCCCACCAATCCGGCATCTGGCTGTTCCAGCAGGTTGATGGCAAACCCAAAATGACCCAAATGAGGCCGACCCCTATTGACGAAGTCAAATCGGGCGGCGGCTTCGGTGTGGCCTGGGGCGGCTCGGCCAGAACCCGCGCCGTAATCTCGGGACTTCATGCCCCGTTGCAACTCACCGATCCTCAACCGGTTTTCTATTTCTATTTTGACAAGGCGCAGGAAGGTCTGAGCACGCTGGGTTCTATGGCCACTTCACCGGATGATTTCAAACTCGCGTCGATGGAATTGCGCAACCAAAAGGACGAGCGCCGGCTGGAGATTGGAAAGTTTGGCATGGGCGGATCGAGCGTCGGCCTCAACAGTAAGGATGTCAGAGCCGTCAGCGTCGATAAGGTCGCCGATCTGGTCTTCAAGGTTTCCCCATCGAGTCCGCTCAACCCAGGCGAATATGCGTTCGTGGATATGCGCGCCGCTCACATCACCGGCGGGGGCAAGTTGTTCGATTTCGGCATCTCCAGCGAGAAGTAAACCGCCACCCTGTCGCGCCCCGTGGGCAGGATGGAGTTCTCCGAGCCGTCCGCGCCCTCTGCGTCTCCGTGGCCAGATACGTCCTTTATGTCTGCGACCTCAACACCACCCGCGCCGGCGCGCCGTCCGCTCCCTTCAATTTGAGCGGCAACGCAATCAATTCGTAGTCCCCCGCCGCCACGTCCGACAGGTTCAATACCTCGATAATCACCACGCCCGCCCCCAGCAACGTGTCATGCACGGGATGCGTCTTGCTGCCGTACGGTTCCACCGACAGATAATCCACGCCGACCAATTTGACGCCGCGGTGAACCAGATACATCGCCGCATCGCCCGTCAGCGCGATAAAGTCCTTGTCGAATTCAGGATCATTGTTCGCCCAATGCCGCGAGTTGCGCGTCTTGAACAGCGCCCGCGTCACGCCTGTTCCTTCGGAGCTTTTCCAATCGCACGCCTCCAGCGTCGCCGCGGAAATGTGGCCGGTGATGTCGGGCAAGTCGAACACCCGACAGGTGCCCATCAACACCTCCAGCGGCAACTCGTCGATACCGGAATTATCCCTGTAAAAATGAAACGGCGCGTCCATGTGCGTGCCCGTGTGCGCCCCCATGTCGAGCCGCGTAAGATTGACCATGCCGCCCTTGGCAATGCTGCTGGCCAGACTCATCGAGAATTTCGGGTCCCCCGGCCACGTCGGTATCCCGTTGTGCACCAGCACGCTTACATCATGGATTTTCATATCGGGGAGAACTGCCAGCGCGAACTACGTAAGCACTACTCCGCTGAACAGATTCAAGGTGCGGACCTCCGTTTCGTGCCCGGCAACTTTCCAAAGACGCACAATAAGAGGCACGCACCCACGGGCAATAGCGGCACGAATGGCAGGATGGTGTAAGATAAGTTCACCCAAAAGGGAGTCTTCTCATTTATATCTCCAAGCCACGCACAAATCCGCGGGCCGAGCAGCCCTATCACAGCAACGCACATAAGCATCGCAGCAAACAGAGTCACGCTGGTCCACAGTATTGTGTAGATCGTCTTTCTGATCATCGACGACCGCTCACTTCACGTACGTATCATACACGCGCAGCAATTCGGCGACGCTCCAGGCCTGAGCGAAACAGCCCACGGGACGATGCGGTAGATTCCCATCAAAAATCTCCGCCACGCTTCCCAATCCCGCCTCTTCCATGTGATGCAACAGCGGAGCGATGATCTTGCCGATCTCCTTCCGCTGCGACTTGCCCGACCCGTTGACCTTCGCGTATGCGTCGCAATACGGCCCGATCAACCACGGCCAGACCGTCCCCTGATGATACGCGCAATCCCGCTGCCAATGGCTGCCCGTGTACTTCCCGCAAAACCGTTCGTCCTTCGGCGACAGCGTCCGCAGACCGTACGGCGTCAACAACTGCTCCGTCACCACCCCTAGCACCGATTTCTGTTGGGCCTTGTCCAGTGGCGAGTACGGCAGGCTCACCGCGAAAATCTGGTTCGGCCGCACGCTTGCGTCGTGGACGTCTCCCTGGATCACGTCGTACAAATACCCGCCGTCGCGATTCCAAAACGCTTTCACGAAATTCCCCGCCACCTGGTCGGCCAGCTTCCGCAGGATCACCGCCGAATGGATGTCCTGGGCCAGCTTTTCCTCCATCTCCGCCAGCATCAGCAGCGCGTTCAACCACAGGACGTTGATCTCCACCGGTTTCCCGTGCCGCGGCGTCGGCACATAACCGTCCACATTCACATCCACCCAGGTCAACTGCGTGCCAGCCGTGCCGGCCGTGATCAGCCCGTCGTCGTCCGCGTGGATGTCGTACCGCGTGCCGTCCTTGTAAAATTTCACCACATCGGCCA
>Ga0116126_1000262_pt1 | contig 43352 bp, 41 predicted proteins | sample June2015DPH_16_5_FD_89730 | JGI IMG/M metagenome (GOLD analysis project Ga0116126, IMG submission 89730) | Peatland microbial communities from SPRUCE experiment site at the Marcell Experimental Forest, Minnesota, USA - June2015DPH_16_40 | ecosystem: Environmental > Terrestrial > Soil > Wetlands...
CGCTATGGGCGGCTCCTCGACACAGATCGCTCAAATGTTCATTCCAGGCAACACTTTCTATAGTCTAACCGGCAGCCTGACACAGACCATTTTTGACGCCGGCACCCTGCTGCACAAAAAACGTGCTGCCGAAGCCGGCCTGGATCAAGCGGCCGCGCAGTATCGCAGCACCCTCATAAACGCCTTCCAGAACGTGGCGGATACGCTTCACGCGCTCCAATCCGATGCAGATGCTCTAAAGGCGGCAGTAGCCGCAGAACGCGCCGCCTGGCGAACCCTTGAGCTTACACGCAAACAGTTGCAACTCGGTTATGTTAACTACCCGGCGGTGCTCGCCGCCGAACAGGGCTGGCAGCAGGCACTGATAAATCTAGTGCAGGCCCGTGCAAACCGTTTTGCCGACAGCGCAGCCCTATTCATGGCGCTCGGCGGCGGCTGGTGGGACCGTACCGGCGCGGCGGCAGACATGACCGACGCGGAGAAGCGGTGAGGCGGAGACAAAAAATTTACGGCAGAGGCGCAGAGAACGCAGAGATCTTCAGAGAAATGTTGTCCCTCGGCGCTCTGCGAGGTGTCCTCTGCGTCCGCAGTGAAAAGTTTTTCTTCTCGTCTCCCAGCATCCGCTCCTCACCGAGCGGGTTCTTTATGTTCTGGGCAATACCGGGCGCAAAAAAAATTGAATTCCGGATGCATCTCTTATAATGTATTTGAGAATGCAGGCTGGGGGGCTCTCGCATTCAAGCAATCTCACCTTTAAAAGCCGCTACACGGAATTTTGGTGGCCTGAGACAGTCTAAGTTGTCTGCGGGTGCGTTTCGGGGTTCGAAAGTTCGCTGGTTAGGGCGCTGGGACTTGTCTCGCAGAGCGTCGAGATAGGCCTCTCCGGAAGGTGGCACAGGCTGAGAAAACGAAACTGCGGCTTTGTGACGGAGCTCAGATGAGGAACATAAAAGATCGCAGAGGGCGCTCTGCGATATCGGTGCCGCTGCTGCGGTTTTTGTTAATTTGCCTTGCGCTGCTCATGAGCAGCGGGATGTTCCAGGGCTGCGGCGGCAAAAAGTCGGAAACCGGGACCGGTGGGGACGTCCGCGCCAGGATAATTGAAAATAAAGGGTCCGATACTCTTGTAAACCTGGCGCTTGCGTGGGCCGAAGCCTACATGGAGGCGCACCAGGAGGTCATTATCTCGGTGACCGGAGGAGGCAGCGGAACGGGCATTGCGGCCATGATAAACGGTACGGTTTCGATCGCCAACGCATCCCGGGAAATGAAACCCGAAGAGATAGCGGCCGCGAAAGCCAACGGCGCCAGCCCGGTTGAATTCGTGGTTGCCCACGATGCAATCGCTGTGGTCGTCAACCCCTCCAACCCGGTTCAAAGTCTTAGCATCCAGCAGATTTCCGACATCTACACCGGCGAGATCAAAAACTGGATGGAAGTTGGGGGTGAGAACAGGCCGATCGTGCTGTTGTCAAGGGAGTCCAATTCCGGAACTTATGTCTATTTTCTCGAGAATGTGGTCCGGATGGGAAACAGCAAGAGCAAACTTCTATTTTCGCCGGACACGCTACTTATGCCCTCGAGTGAGGGGATAAGCAGTGAAATTCGCCAAAACCCGAACGCAATCGGTTATGACGGCCTCGGGTACGTGACCGGGGACCTGAAAGTCATAGCGGTGTCAAAGAGTGGAAACGGCGCCTTTGTCGTCCCGTCGGCACAGACCGTCAAAAACGGTTCCTATCCTATTGCTCGTCCGCTATACATGTATACGGCGGGTCAGCCTGCGGGAGATATAAAGAACTACATCGAATGGATACATAACGGTGGCCAAACCCTTGTGGCAAAATTGGGCTTTGTCCCTCTACAATAAGATTTTACAATGGCCTGTGAGGCGTCGGACCGGTTCATCCGAAACAGCGGGTAAACCCTGGAGCGAGTTTTTCATCGAATCCACCATCCGCGTACTCGGATTTTCCACGATCGGTTTCGTGCTGCTCATTTTTTTCTTTCTGCTCAAAGAGGGCCTGCCTATACTATGGGAAGTCCCTCCCGGCAACCTGTTTGGGACCCGGTGGTATCCCACCTTCGATATTTTCGGCTCTCTACCCCTGATCCTGGGATCGGCTTACGTAACCATAGCCGCAATAGCTATCGCCCTTCCTCTGGGAGTGACAACCGCTGTTTTTGTCCGGGAAGCGGCGCCCGATTGGGCCCGTGAAATTCTAAAACCTCTGATCGAAGTACTTGCTGGAATACCTTCGGTGGTTCTGGGCTTTTTTGGAATGCACGCCTTGGCGCCTATGGTGCGCAACGTTCTAAATGTCCCTACGGGCCTTACGGCTTTCACGGGCGCTGTGCTTCTGGCCTATATGTCTTTGCCGACAATAATCAGTGTGGCCGAGGACGCCCTGGACAGCGTGCCGAAGAGTTACCGCGATGCGGCCCTGGCGATGGGGGCCACCAATTGGCAGACTATCTGGAGGGTAATTGTGCCTGCTGCGCGCTCGGGCATCGCTATGGCCGTGATGCTCGGCATGGGCAGGGCTATCGGTGAGACGATGGCGGTCATGATGGTTACCGGCAATGCGGCCCGGATGCCTCTGAGTCTTGGATCGATCTTCATGCCCGTGAGGACCATGACCGCTACGGTGGCGGCCGAAATGGGAGAGGTTGCAAACGGGAGCGTTCACTATCACGCGCTTTTTGGAATTGGGATCATTCTGTTCATTCTGACATTTGTCATCAATATTGTTGCTGCAAGCGCAATTTTCAAAAAGCGGCGAAAGGGAGGCCTGCGCTGATGGACCGCAATCGGGTGCAGCAGATAGGATTTGCGGCGCTGACCCTGTCGGCGATAGCCGTAGTTGCGCCCATTTTGATCGTGATAGGAATTGTTCTGGTTCAAGGGGCAAAAGCCATCTCCTGGGAATTCATTTTTTCGATGCCTTTCGACGGAATGAAACAGGGAGGCATTCTCCCGGCCATAGTCGGAACGCTTATTCTGACAGTGGGCACTGCTGTTGCCGCTATTCCTGTCGGTGTTGCCGGGACCATTTATCTTGCCGAGTATGCGAAAGACACCTTGATAACGCGGGCCATCCGGCTTGCGATCGTAAACCTGGCAGGCATTCCTTCCATCGTTTACGGGCTTTTCGGACTGGGCATGTTCGTGCTCTTTCTGGATATGGGCACTTCAATCCTAGCGGGCGTGCTGACCCTTGCAATCATGACCCTGCCGGTCATCATCAGCACCTCCGAAGAAGCATTGCGGGCCGTACCCATGGAATTTCGCACCGTTATCGCAAGCCTTGGCGGCACGCGCTGGCAGGCAATCCGCCATATCGTGCTTCCGGAGGCCCTGCCTGGTATAATAACGGGCATAATCCTGGGCCTTTTGCGCGCCGCCGGGGAGACGGCCCCCATTCTTTTTACGGTTGCCGCCTTCTATCTACCCCGCCTGCCACGGTCGCCCTTCGACCAGGTCATGGCGCTGCCCTATCACCTCTATGTCATCAGCACCCAGGTACCCGGCATGCCGGTCAGCGTTCAGTACGGAACGGCGCTCGTCCTGCTCATTCTCGTCCTGTCCATGAATGTGGCGGCAACGGTCCTGCGAAGCTATTTTCGCAGGAGGCGGCAATGGTAGAGCCTAAAATATTCATCGAGGCGGTAAACTATTTTTACGGAGATTTACAGGCGCTGCGTAACATCACTCTTGAGGTGCCGCCAAGGTCCGTAACCGTTTTTTTCGGTCCGGCGGGAGGCGGAAAGACAACCTTGCTTCGCATGATTAACAGGCTAAACGATATGGTCGATGATACCCGAATGACGGGCCGGGTTCTTTTGGACGGCAAGAACGTCTACGACCCGGGCGCAAACGTCGAAAGCCTGCGCCGCCGCGTAGGTATGGTCTTCGCGCTCCCGCTTCCTCTTCCAGGGACCGTTCGGGAAAATGTTGCCTACGGGCTGAAGCTGGCCGGCCGCCGGGACGGAGGCAAACTGGAGCAAATCGTTGAACGCAGTCTCACCCAGGCTGCTTTATGGGACGAGATAAAAGACAGGCTGGACAGCCCTGCAAACGCCCTTTCCGGAGGCCAGCAACAAAGGCTTTGCATCGCCAGAAGCCTGGCGCTGGAGCCCGAGGTGCTGCTGCTCGACGAACCGACCTCGGGTCTGGACCCTATTTCTACCCGAAAGGTCGAGGAATCTCTGTACGAGCTGAAAAAACTCTATACGATCATTATCGTTCCGCACAGCATACAGCAGGCAGCCAGAGTGGCGGACCAGGCGGCGTTCCTTCTCATGGGCGATCTGATCGAATACCGTGCTGGAACGGAGATATTCACAACCCCCCATGACAAGCGTACGGAAGATTACGTTACGGGCCGTTTCGGATAGCCCTCTAAGCGAAGAGATGGAAAAAATCAGGGTAGAGCACCTAAATTTTTATTACGGTCAAAAACTGGCCCTCAGCGACATTTCGATGTCCATACAGGATAGGCGCATAACCGCGCTGATCGGACCTTCGGGGTGCGGCAAATCGACTTTTCTGCGTTGCCTCAACCGGATGAACGACACTATTCGGGGCACAAAGGCGGAGGGCCGCGTCGAATTCGACGGCCAGGACATCTACTCCCCAGGCACCGATGTGGTTGAACTGCGCAGGCGAGTAGGAATGGTATTCCAGCGCCCAAACCCCTTTCCTCAATCCATTTTCGACAACATCGCGTTCGGGCCGCGTGTGCTTGGACTTCACGCGGATAACGTGGAGCTTCACGAAATAGTAGAACGAAGTCTTCGTAGCGCCGTGCTCTGGGATGAGGTCAAAGACATTTTGACAGCAAATGCCCTGGGCCTGTCTCTTGGCCAGCAGCAAAGACTGTGCATAGCCCGAACCATCGCCGTAAAGCCCGAAGTCATCCTGATGGATGAGCCCTGCTCGGCCCTGGACCCGATTGCGACCCACCAGATCGAAGAACTCGTGCGGTCGCTAAAAAAAGATTACTCCATCGTCATTGTTACCCACAACATGCAGCAGGCTTCGCGTGCTTCCGATTACACGGGCTTTTTCTGGCTGGGCGAATTGGTCGAATTCAATGCAACCGAGACCATCTTCACCCGGCCCAGCCAGACACTCACCGAAGATTACCTCACCGGCAGGGCGGGATAAACCCGGTCAAAGCGGAAATCTACACCGCAGACGCAACGACAAAACATCCTCTAACAATCCCTTAATTCTTGGGTTTTTCCAAATCCCGGGCCCCCCTTTGATTTTGTTGAATTTTAGTCTTATCCGCGTCCTCTGTGTCTCTGTGGCTGCATCCTTTCGGTTGCGGTAATTTCACCTTTTCGTCTTGACACGGACTGGAACGGATAGAAATTTAATAAAGGAGTCAAACAACTAATGTGAAAGGATATGCAATGGAAAAAGAAGTCAATGTGTACGTACGCCCCACGTCTCCGGACACCGATAAGATCAAGGAGTACCTTGAGGACAAAGGAATTGATTTCAAAGTCTATGATATTCACGCCGACGTGAAGGCTCATAAACGCATGATCGAGGCGACTCGAGGTGCTTGTGGGGCACCTGTTATCGAGATCGGCAATCGGATTGTGTGCGGACTGGATAAAGAGCGGCTGGAAGAAACGATAAACTACGAGCTTAAGTGACTTAAGGGTGCGGTGGGACCGCCGGTCAGGACCTCAAGCCTGCCCGGGGTTGATCCGGGGCTTCTGCCATGCAGGCGGCGTCGGGGCAGGGGGTCTTGCGCCCCGTGGAGCTTGGAGACTATCGGAAAATTATTGAAGAGGACAAATGGAAGTGGAGGATTTTCAGCGTGTTTTTAATCTGATAAAGGATGACGGAGAGGCCGGGGAACCGCTCCACCGCTGTGAGGTTAGCGCTGAAGGAAGGGGGGATGTCGAACTCCTCGACGCTTATTCACGTGCTGTCATAACCGTGGTGGATGCAGTAGGACCAGCGGTAGTCGGTATCTCGGCAAAAAGCGAGAGAAAACCGGCTCAGGGCGGATCAGGCTCCGGGGTTATCATCGCCCCGGATGGCTACATTCTCACCAACGATCATGTTGTTCGGGGTGCGAAGCGCCTGACCGCAACGCTCCAAGATGGAACAATCCTTGATGCTGCGCTGATCGGCGCCGATCCTGCCACAGACCTTGCTCTGATAAGAGCAGATGGATCGACTTTGCCCTACGCCTCGATAGGAGAGTCATCAGCCCTGCGGGTTGGGCAACTCGTGATTGCTATAGGAAACCCCTTCGGCTTCCAGTCAACAGTTTCCACGGGTGTCGTGAGCGCGCTTGGCCGGGCACTCAGAAGCTCTGATGGACGGCTCATAGAGGACATCATCCAGCATACGGCGCCTCTCAATCCCGGGAATTCAGGGGGCCCGCTGGTTGATTCCAGAGGACGGGTCGTCGGGCTCAATACTGCCATCATAGTTATGGCCCAAGGGATAGGTTTCTCCATCCCTTCCGATACGGCAAAGTGGGTAGTGTCTCAGCTATTGACGTTCGGAAGAGTGAGGCGCGGACATCTGGGGATAACTGCCCAACAACGCCCGCTTGCACGGCGTCTGGTGCGCTTTCATCGGCTGGGCGCAGAGTTCGGCGTCGAGGTCATGGCGATAGCGCCTGAGAGCCCTGCCTCGCGCGGGGGTGTTCGAGAAGGCGATGTCATCGTAGCAATAGATGGGCGTGAGGTGGCCAGTGTGGACCACATTCACAGGTTCCTCGCCGAGTGGCCCGTCGGAAATCGGGTAAGGCTCACCATAATTCGCGGGCAGGATCGTATGGAGGTTGATGTTGTCCCCGAACTAAATCCTTAAATTCTAAATCCCAGCCTCGGCTGGGGATGGAGCATAAAATCGGCCAGCACCAGCAGGGTCATCGCTTCCAGGACCGGAATGATCCTGGGAATGGCCGAAATATCGTGGCGGCCTTTTACGCTGATGTGGGCGGGTTTGCCGCCTGCGTCCACCGTGCGCTGAGACTTGGAGATCGACGGGATCGGCTTTACTGCGACCCTTATTATGATGTCCATGCCTGTGGAGATCCCTCCCAGAATTCCCCCCGCGTGATTTGATTCGTAGCCCTCGGGAGTGATCGGATCGTTGTTCTGGCTGCCGAGCATGCCCGCCGCCCTGAATCCTTCGCCGATTTCGACCCCTTTGACCGCGCCCACCGACATGATTGCGGCCGCCAGCCGGGCGTCAAGCTTGTCGAATACCGGCTCGCCAAGACCGGCAGGGCACCCTTTGGCGCGGATTTCCACAATCCCCCCTGCCGAATCCCCCGCTGCCCGGAGTTCTTCGATGCGGGCCAGCATTGCTTGCGCTGCTTGCGGGTCAGGACAGTAAAACGGGTTTTTATTTATTTCCTCAGGGTCGAAGTCGCGGCATTGCACCCCTGCAAGCGCAAGGGTAAAGGCCTGCACGCAAATCCCGCGCGCGTCGAGAAACTTCCTGGCGACCGCCCCGGCAGCCACCCTGGCTGCGGTCTCACGGGCCGAACTTCTGCCTCCGCCCCGCCAGTCCCTTAACCCGTATTTCTGTTCATATGTCCTGTCGGCGTGACCGGGCCGGTAGAGTCGCGAAATTTCCGAGTAGTCGCTGCTTCGCGCATCGTGATTGTATATAATCAAGCTTATGGGGGTCCCGGTTGTGAGACCCTGGAAGACCCCCGAGAGGATTTCAACAGTGTCGGTCTCGGCGCGTGGTGAGGTAAGCGTCCTTCCGGGTTTCCTGCGGTCCATGTCCTTCTGAATGTCCGCAGGGCTCAGGGGGATTGCGGGCGGGCAGCCGTCGATGACGGCGCCCAGGGCCTCGCCGTGCGATTCTCCCCAGGTGGTTACCGAAAATAAGCGTCCAAAACTGTTGCCTGCCAAGTTAGCTCTCCGTTTTGATAATTAACCAGCACTTTTCGATACTGTTACAATGACAACCTGATACATTATATTATAATTGACAACAATGAGCAGAAGACTTTCCTTTCATTTAACTCTCGATGCGGAGGGAACGGGATGAGTGATTATCATCCTGATTACAGGGAGGAGTTGGAAGAGCAGGTTGAGCACGAACTTGAACTGCCTCCCATGTACAAAGTCCTGCTGCACAACGACGACTATACTACAATGGAATTCGTCGTTGAAATTATCCGGCAGGTCTTCCATAAAAACGCCGCTGAGGCCACTCGAATTATGCTCCTGGTCCATAAGACGGGATCCGGCGTCTGCGGGGTTTTTACCGAAGATGTGGCTGAAACTAAGGTAGAGATCGTGCACCATCTGGCGAAAAAGAGCGGGTTTCCGCTCAGGTGCACTATGGAAGAAGCATAAGATGATCAACAGAGAACTCGAACTCACATTTGCGGCGGCCATTAAGGAAGCCAAACAGCGCAGGCATGAATTTTTCACTTTGGAGCATATCCTTTACGCCATTGTTCATGACGTGACCGGCAGACGTATCATGCACCAATGCGGGGCCGATCTGGATAAGCTCAAAGAGCGCCTGGAGAAGTATTTCGATGAGCGTTTGGAAAAACTGCCCGAAGGGACAGATCAGGACCCGATTCAGACCCTGGCGGTTCAGCGCGTCTTGCAGCGTGCGCTAATGCACGTGCAGGGAGCGGAGAAAAAAGAAGTTGACGCGGGCGACATTCTGGCGGCCATGTTTTTCGAAGAGAACTCCTATGCGGTCTATTTCCTCAAATCTCAGGGAATATCGAGGCTGGACGTGCTTAACTACATTTCACACGGCGTCTCCAAGGTTTCCGACCCCGAGGAAGGGGAGTTTCAGTCGCCTTCTTCGCCCCAGGACCAGCCGAACCACAAAGCCGGCGCCCTCGACAGCTTTACCGTAAACCTGATCGAAAAGGCCGCCCAGGGTCTGATCGATCCTCTTATCGGCCGTGATGAGGAAATTCTAAGAACGCTCCAGATACTTGGCAGGCGCAGCAAGAATAATCCCATTTTCGTTGGGGACCCGGGCGTGGGTAAAACCGCCATAGCGGAGGGTCTTGCGCTCAAAATCCATAAAAGGGAGGTCCCACCTGCTTTCTTCAAGATCGAGATCTATGCCCTCGATATGGGGGCGCTTCTTGCGGGCACCAAGTTCCGGGGCGACTTCGAAGCGCGCCTCAAAGGCGTGATTCAGGAACTCAAAAAGAAGCGCGGGGCGATCCTTTTCATCGATGAAATCCATACCGTGGTGGGGGCCGGCGCCACGAGCGGCGGCTCCATGGACGCCTCCAACATCCTTAAGCCGGCGTTGGTGGCGGGGGGAATGCGTTGCATAGGCTCAACGACCTACGAGGAATACAAGAACCACTTCGAGAAAGACCGGGCGCTCAGCCGCCGTTTTCAAAAGGTGGAAATCCACGAACCTTCGGTCGATGAGACTTACCGGATACTTCAGGGGCTGAGACCTTACTACGAACAGCATCATGGGGTAAAGTACACGGACGGCTCGCTCAGGGCTGCCGCAGAGTTGGCCGGCAGGTACGTAAACGACAGATATCTGCCCGATAAGGCGATCGACGTGATTGATGAGACCGGGGCAAGTCTGCGGCTGAAAAAAGACAAAAGGATTCGAAGAATAGTAGGGGTGCGGGATATCGAGATTGTGGTGGCCAGGATAGCCAAGATTCCGGCCCGAAGCGTCACCTCTGCCGATCAACTCAGGCTCCAGAGCCTGGATGAAGCGCTTGAGAGAACCGTTTTCGGGCAGAACCGGGCAATTGAGATGCTGGTAAAGGCGATAAAAAGGTCGCGGGCCGGCTTGCGGATTCCCGAAAAACCGATCGGGTCCTTTCTTCTCATCGGTCCCACAGGGGTGGGAAAGACCGAAGTGGCCAAGCAGCTTGCGAGGATTCTGGGAGTCAATTTCCTTAGGTTCGACATGAGCGAATACATGGAAAAACACACTGTCTCCCGGCTGGTCGGCGCCCCTCCGGGGTACATAGGTTTTGACCAGGGAGGACTTCTGACCGACGCCATTCGCAAGCAGCCCTACACGGTCTTGCTTCTCGATGAAATCGAAAAGGCGCACCCCGATCTGTTCAGCATCCTTCTGCAGGTAATGGATCATGCCACCTTGACCGACAATAACGGCAAGAAGGCGGATTTCAGAAATGTGATCCTGCTCATGACTTCCAACGCCGGCGCAAGGGAGATGAACGTGCCTTTGATCGGGTTCGCGGGCGCCGAGCAGCAGGACACTCGGGTGGCCAAGGGCATGAAGGCCGTTGAAAACCTCTTCAGCCCCGAGTTTCGCAACCGTCTAGACGGTATTATTCCGTTCAACGGTCTTAGCCTCGGGATAATGGAGCGGATCGTCGACAAGTTCCTGAAAGAAGTTGAAGAGCAGCTAGCAGAGAAAAATATTCGTTTCGAGCTTAGCTCAGGCGCCAGGAGGTGGCTTGCTGAATCGGGCTATGACTCCAATTTCGGCGCGCGGCCGCTTGCAAGGTTCATCCAGTCTGAAATAAAGGATATTCTGGCCGACGAAATCCTGTTTGGAAAGCTTGTCAAAGGCGGACGGGTAAGGATTTACAGGCCCGAGGATGCATCCCCTGAGGACTCGGAGACCCTGAGGACCGAGAACCTGGTCTTCCAGTTCCCCGACAGGAGTTTAGCGCAAAATGTCGAACAGGAGCTGACCACATAAAGACAAACAGTGAACAGTGAACGGTGAACAGTGAACAGAAAAAACAAACCGCTCACTGCTCACTCTTCACTGGTCAATTTATATGCCGGTTTACCGTCTCACAGACCAATTCATCTTTCCGCATCCATCGCTTGCCGATCCCGGCGGTCTTGTGGCCGTCGGAGGCGACCTGTCGTCTGAACGGCTCCTGCTCGCCTACGCCCATGGGATTTTCCCATGGTATTCGGACCCGAGTCCGATACTGTGGTGGTCCCCCGACCCGCGGCTGGTCCTGTTCCCCGGTGAGTTAAAAATATCGCGCAGCCTCAGGCGGGTTATTAAAAAACAGGTCTTCACCGTCGAGATGGACACCTCGTTTGAAGAAGTGATCCGCGCGTGCGGTCAAACCCGCGATGAGACCTGGATAACCGGGGAAATGATCGAGGCCTACGTGGCGCTCCACGAACTTGGATATGCCCATTCAATTGAAACCCGCCATGAAGGCAGGCTGGTGGGAGGACTATACGGGGTAGCCCTTGGCAGGGCTTTTTTCGGCGAGTCGATGTTTTCGGCCATGAGCGACGCTTCAAAGGTCGCGCTGGTATTCCTGGTGCGCTTGCTGGACGGCTTGGGCTTCGAATTCATAGACTGCCAGACGACGACCGAACACCTCAAGAGGTTTGGCGCCAGGGAGGTCCCGAGGAAAGAATTCCTGGATCGCCTGAGAAGGGCGCTGGACGGCCTACAGGAGAAGCAGGAAGCGAGAAGCATTAAGCATGAAGCATGAAGGGAGAATGGGCTACTGCTTCTCGCTCCGTGCTTCCCGCTCCACGTGGGGTTGCGGATGATCGAAAAAGTCATAATCGTTGGTGCGGCCGGACGTGATTTCCACAACTTCAATGTCTACTTCAAAGGAAATCCCCGCTACAGGGTAATTGCTTTTACAGCCGCCCAGATACCCGACATCGAAGGACGCACGTATCCTGCTGAGCTGGCCGGAGAATTGTACCCCGATGGAATCCCTATTTGTGCCGAACGGGACATGGCCAGGCTCATCCGTGAGCGGCGCATCGATTTGGTGGCCTTTTCCTACAGCGACGTTTCATACCAGGAAGTGATGCACAAGGCGGCCATAGCGATGGCCGAAGGGGCCGATTTCATCCTTCTGGGGTCCACCTACACTATGCTCAAGTCCAAAAAGCCGGTCATTGCTGTCTGCGCGGTGCGAACCGGGGCCGGAAAGTCCCAGACCACCCTCAAGATCGCCGGCATACTCAAACACCAATTCGGCAAGAGGATTGTCGTTGTACGTCACCCCATGCCCTACGGTGATCTTAGAACACAGGTGGTCCAGCGCATGTCGGCTTATGAAGATTTCGAATCGAACAAATGCACCATAGAAGAGCGCGAGGAATACGAACCTTTAATCGAAAAAGGAATAGTGGTCTATGCGGGAATAGACTACGGCCTGATTCTCGAGCGGGCCGAATCCGAAGCCGATATCATCATCTGGGATGGGGGCAATAACGACACTCCGTTCTACGCCCCTCATCTTCACATAGTTGTCTTCGACCCTCACCGGGCGGGCCATGAGCTGCTCTACTACCCTGGCGAAACCAACATGATCATGGCCGACGTGGCGATCATAAACAAAGTTGATTCGGCCCCGGGGGCCGGCGTGGAAAAGGTCAGGGAAAACATAACCGCCAGCAACCCGCGCGCAACCATCATCCTGTCGGAATCTCCGATCGTGGCCGATAGTCCCGAACTCATCCGGGGGCGGCGCGTGCTTGTAGTAGAAGATGGACCATCGATCACCCACGGCGGGATGCCTTTTGGCGCCGCAACAATTGCCGCCCGCAAATTCGGAGCGGCGGAAATCGTGGCGCCGCAGCCCTTTGCCGTAGGGTCGATCAGGGACACGTACCAACGCTACCCTCACATCGGAAGCCAATTGCCCTCCATGGGCTACTCGGAGCAGCAGATAATGGACCTGGAGGCAACGATAAACCGAGCCGATTGCGACCTGGTGGTTTTTTCGACCCCGGCGGACCTCAACAGTCTTCTTCACATAAATAAGCCGGCGATCCGGATTCGCTACGAATACAGGGACCATGGCCCGCCGTTGCTAAAGGACGTGCTCGCGCACAAGCTTGAGAAGCTTGGGATTTTGTAGGTGGGAGGCGGCAGGGCGGCAGCCAGGGACTCGACAGCCCGCCCACCCACCCGCGGGGCGGGCGCCTGAAGTCTCTGAGATTACACGTAAGGATGACAGAGATTTGCCCGCAAATACTGGACATGAAAATGAAACGCGGCCGATTCTGCTGGTTGCCCTTGGCGGCAATGCTCTGATCCGCAAGGGCGAGATCGGGACAATAGAGGAGCAGTTGAGAAACCTTTGCGTCCCTGTAGCGCAGATCGCGCGCCTCTCGAAGAAATATCGCATAATAATCACTCATGGAAACGGCCCCCAGGTCGGTCGCCTTCTGCTCCAGCAGGAATGCTGCCCCCAGGTTCCCAGGCTCCCGCTCGAAATCCTCGTCGCTCAGACCCAGGGACAGATCGGTTACATGATCGAATCAACGCTTGATAACGAGCTGACCGAAATGGACGGAGACCACCAAAACCTGATCGTCACCGTGCTCACATATGTACTGGTCGATGAGAACGACCCCGGCTTCTCCACGCCGTCAAAACCTATCGGGCCGGTTTTAAGTCAAGATCATGTCTCGCAGCTCTCATATCCTACGGTTAAAACCCCCCTTGGTCTCAGGAGGGTAGTCGCTTCTCCCAAACCTGTCACTATTATCGAGAAGCGGGAAATCAAACGTTTGATAGACATGGGATTCATCGTGATCGCTTGCGGAGGAGGCGGAATTGCGGTCATACGGCACGGGAGAGCTTTTCAGGGAATCGACGCGGTAATAGATAAGGACCTGGCCAGCGCAAGACTTGCCGCAGAAGTCGGAGCCGAGGTCCTGATAATCGCAACAGACGTTGAAGGGGCGGCAATTTCGTATGGTACGCCGGAAGAGATGTTCCTGCGCAAAATGAGCGTCGCGCAAGGAGAACGCTTCCTGCGTGCGGACCACTTCCCGGCCGGCTCCATGGGGCCCAAGGTAGAGGCCGCGCTCCAGTTCATCAAATCAGGTGGAAATCGTGCCGTGATCTGCTCGATTGATTCCATCGAACAGGCATTGGCTGGAAACGCAGGGACTGAAGTGGTAAGATGAGGCGGCAAGGTTAAATCTTACGGGAGACGATGCCAATGCAAAAGAATCAGGTCAGCCGCACCTCGCTGGGTGCTGCATTCATGCGCGGCTACCACGCGCTCTATGACAACTCCAAAATATTTGATGATCCTTTGGCCTATAGCCTGCTGACCAAAGAGGAACGCTCACTTATTGCGAGGCGTTTGATAGAAATGTTGCAATCCGTTGACCCTGCAGGCGCGGCTTCGTGCCCGGATGAGACGAGCGCACTGGAACGGGTGCTGCAACTCCTGGCGAGCGCCGCTACGGTTCTCAGCCGTGCCCGGTATGCCGAGGAAGCCCTTGCTCAGGCCGTCAGCCAGGGCGTGCGCCAATATGTTATTCTCGGGGCAGGGATGGATACGTTCGCTTTTCGTTGCAGGGATATGCTGGAGAGGCTCGATGTATTCGAGGTAGATCACCCTGCAACACAGGCCTTCAAGCGTGATCGCATCGCCGGGTTGGGTTGGGAAATTCCAGTGCAGCTTCATCTGGTTTCGGTGGATTTCGCGAAGGAGGACCTGGATAAGATACTAAAGCGCCCGCCATACGACCCTCGCGCTTTGACTTTCTTTAGCTGGCTGGGAGTCACATATTATCTGTCTCGTGATACCGTCTTCGACACATTGAGCGCAGTGGCGAGGATCTCACCCAGGGGCAGCATGATCGTTTTCGATTACCTCAACCCCAATGTGTACAGCGCGGGAAAGGCTACCGAACGCGTGAAAGCTGTAATGGATTCTTTGCAGTCATTGGGGGAGCCGCTGAAAACCGGCTTTGATCCTTCTACCTTGGATTGCGACCTTGCGCGTATCGGATTAGCTCTGCAGGAAAACCTGACTCCCTTAGATATCCAGCAACGGTACTTCGAGGGGCGCGCCGACGGCTATCGTGCCTCGCAACATATACATTTCGCCCTGGCTGCGGCGAAATAAAGAAAAACATCATGCCAGGGTTGATCATTTTCAATGCGGTTGCATACACGCGAGAGACGAGTCTCCATTTAGCTTTGGCGTGTAATTCCGGTTGTTAGAAATCTGAGATTTCCCCGTCATCAAAAGGGATTACCTCCTCCGATCTCATCTCCTGCCCTGTTTTGTAATGGCTCAGGCCCTTTCCATTACCTCTCCGGGCGTGACCGTTCCCTTTGTTCTCATGGACTGCAGAAGCTTTTGATAGACTCTTCGCAGTCTTCTGCGGCATTATTTCCCGTCTTGCCGATTCAGCAATTTTAATCCTCCGATTCCCGATCGAGCCGCCGACCAAGGACTCCAGTTCTTCCACAAATTCCTTCAACTGATAGGCCTGGGCATTCATTTCCTCAGACGCTGAAGCAGATTCCTCGGCATTTGTAGCGTTTTGTTGAACCACCTTGTCCATATCACCGGCTGCCTTATTTACCTGCTCAATACCCTGCGCCTGCTCAAGGGATGCGGCGGAAATCTCGTCAACCAGTTGGCAGGATTTTTCCACGCGGACTGCAACCTCACGGAACTCCTTGTCGGTTTTTTCTACCAGTTCAGATCCCTCTTTGACTTTCTTCACAGTGTCTTCAATCAAATTGGCAGTATTTTTTGCAGCTTCGGCCGCCCTCATGGCGAGATTCCTGACTTCATCCGCTACAATGGCAAAACCTGCTCCCGCCTCACCCGCACGTGCAGCCTCCACTGCGGCATTCAATGCCAGTAGATTTGTCTGAAACGCAATTTCATCGATTGTCCTGATGATCTTGGACGTCTCTTCGCTGGCTTTTGTTATCTCCCCCATGGAGGTAGTCAGCATCCCCATCGACTGACCGGCCTGTGAAACGGTCTTTTTGGATTCCATCATCAACTGGTTGGCTTGTCTTGCGTTGCCCGCGTTCTGCTTGGTCATGGAGGACATCTCCTCCAGAGACGAACATGTCTCCTCTATGGCCGCTGCCTGCTCCGAAGCCCCCTCCGCCAACTGATGACTTGAGGATGAAACTTGGCCGGATGCGGCCGCAACTTTGCTCGCCCCGGCATTTAGACCCGCAATGAGGTTTTTTAAAGGGCGGGTAATGCTGCGGATAATAAAGAAGGATGTTAATGCGCCAAGGCCAACGACGATGACCATGAGAATAACCGCAATTTGTTTCGCCCGATCCGCCAGAGCCAGGACATCATTTCCCGTTTCAGCCAGCCTATTGCTGCTCTCACTGGAAAAATCTTTCGCTGTCTGCTCGAACGCGTGGATTGCGTCTTTGTAATGAGTGATTTCAGCATTACCCTCTTGGGGCGTTCTTATTTTGCCTTCCTGAATCTGGTTGAAAACCTTTGTGAAACCCTCTTCGTATTTGGCCAGATGGTCCCTCATTGTTTTGACAGCAGTCCTGTCCTTCTCAAGAGAGGCCGCTTTTTCGATGACGTCCAGCCTGGCGAGCAGATGCTCTCTTTCGCCCTTCCACTGTTCCAGGTATTTCGCCACTGTTTCCTTTGAGTCGATATTGAGAAGGATGTCTTTTTCGAATCTCCTCATACCAAGGACGTCGGACCTGGCGCGCGTGGCATGTTCGAGAACGGTCGCATCTTTACTCAACAAGGTTCTAAATGCCTGGGATATATCACTGACACTGTAATAACACGTCAGGCCCATGGCAATCGAAACAAACAACGCAACGCCAAAACCGAATCCCAATTTCCTGCCGATTGTCAGCTTTGATCCTTGCATACGCTGGTTCCTTATCTGAGCGGAGTAAGTGGGGGCAATCCCCCTAAAAAATTATCGGCACCACGGGGTCAAACTTTAAGAAAAATACAAAAAATGAGGTCAAAACGCAGAAAATCGATGATCTTATATGTTTATATGATTATTAGCCGAAACGATGCTGGGTTTTTACGAAGCCATCGAATTAATAGCCCAGGTGTGCAATCAATCTTATTGATCGACCCAGCAGCCTTGATCTATGGCGCCTGCCGGGCAAGACTGCCGGCAAAGAAAACGGTCGCAGCACTCTGTATAGGTCACATGTATGATTATAACTTCACACATGCCAATCAGATTAAAGCCAACCGGCACGCGCCGGTTCCAGGAAGAACAGTTGGTTTGCGGGAAACATCAGCGGTTAAGGGGACACACCTCGAGACACCTTGAGCAGGTGTACATTCCATGATCGTCAACGCCGACAGTGTTTAGCAAGGTGTCAAACCCGAATTTGGCTTTAATCTCCCTGTCGGCCAGAAGATGCGTCAAAAGAGGGTTGGCCCCCGAATACCTGACACATAAGTTATGATCGACCCTGCCGTCTTGATCTATCGCGGCTGGCGGACAAGACTGCCGGCAAAGAAAACAGTCGGACGGACACGGTTGTTCAGGCGCCGTCGCGGTTAGTTCCAGGGCCGCTGAGGTAATGAGCCCGCCAAGAAGCAGCCTTGTGCCGAACCGGGCATTGCCAACCAAACCGGATCTGGTGAGTTTTCCAATACCGCATTCCTGTGCCAGGTGAGCAAGGGGCAGAAGACCATAAAACTTTTTCTCCCAAACTTTCCATGGGAAGCAGGAGTATATGGGGGCGGCAAGATGGCCGTGGGCTTCGAGGACTGTGCAGATCTCGTTTGAGACGGTATCCAGGAACCTATAGGTTATATTGGAAAAACGCCAAAACAACGGGGAGCAATTAGCTTCGGCGTGCAAGATCCCTTTGGGAATCGGGACAGCATAGCAGAGGACCGATCGACAATCTTTCAAAATGCTTTGAGCAGAGAATTGTGCGGGTACTTCGGCAAGTTCCTTTGGTTCCGAGATTCCGAAAAGCGAAATGCCCCTGTTACCCAGGATACTTATTATTTCGTTTTTCATAAGCAGGTCCTTTGGATGAGCTTACGGTGCAAATTTACGACAAAATCCTGCGCGTTTGTAAGAATCGATCTGGCTGTGAGAGACCCCCGGTCGGCCAGCTTGTTTGCCGCGAACTCGGACATATCTATGACAAAGAAATATACGGGGCGGACCGTGCCGTTATCCATTACCCTGTATGAAGGAGTCATGTTTCCGGCCGCAATGGAATGAAGCTGGGTAGCCATTGCGATTACCGTGGTCGCCTTTCGGACCAGCGCACGCATTGCGTCCTGTGCTTGACCGGCGTCTGCGATGACTTCGGGCATGGGACCGTCGTCCCGGATGGAACCCGCAAGTACGAACGGCACTCCTCGCTTTACAAGAGAAGCCATAATCCCGTCTTTAACCATCCCCTTTTCGACGGCTGCTTTGATCGATCCAGTCTCTCGAATCAGGTTGATCGCGTCCAGGTGCTTGTAATGGCCCAGTTGGGCGTGTTTTTTTGTGTAAATGTCCTGTCCGAGTGCGGTGCCGAAGATCGCTGCCTCTACATCGTGAGTCGCCAGGGCGTTTCCTGCGAGAACTCCGTGGACGAATCCCTCGTCGATAATGGCGGCCAGAGAGTCGCGCGAATCCTTGTCGAAGGCCACTGCCGGTCCAAGCACCCAGAGCAGGAAGCCGTTTTCGCGATCGTGTTCGAGCAGGTTATAGAGTTCGTCGTAGTCATATGAAAAAGAAGTCTCGCGGGATATCCGCGTACGAAAGGCAAACTTTTCCGAAACCGCGTATTCCCATCCGAAAGCCTCGACATGGACCAGGATACCGTCTGCCCCATTTTCGCTCCGGCCGCATGCGACAAGATCTCCGGGCTTGAGAAGGCGGAATTCCCGGACCTCGACCGTACCGCCGGGTCCCAGCACCGCCACACAGTCCATGCGCGAGTCTTTTGGAAGGACCCATTGTCCCTTGCTGAGCTGAAAAAATTCAGGGTATATGGAGGTTGCGTGATAGCCTTGCGGGGCGACCCCGGCACTTTGGACTTCTTTAAATTGCACCGCTGGAGCGTCATTTAGAGGTGGTAGAGTGAAATCGGGCGGACGGAATTCTGGCAGCTTGAATGACGGCATTTCATTATTCTAATTATTGGGTTGGCCCCGGCGTTTTGCTTCCCTGTAAAAATTGAGGAAGTAGTCCATGGCGGATATATAGCCAAAGACAAGCGAAATCCACAGGAAGGAGGTCCCGATCAGGGTCATCGTGGACTGAATCTGCGGAATCGCCGGCAGCAGAAAGATAAGCGCCAGGGTCTGAGAAACCATCTTGTTTTTCCCCATTCGGCTGGAGTCGATGATCAGTCCGTGTCCGGCGGCAATCGAGCGCAGGCCGGTTATACCTATCTCACGGCCGACGATGAGGAAAACCAGCCATGCGTGCACTTTTGGAATCAGCATTATGAGCACTGCAGTAATGAGCAGTTTGTCGGCCAGCGGGTCGAGCAGCTTTCCAATGGAGGTAACAGTATTGGAGCGCCGAGCCAGGATGCCGTCCAGGCAATCGGTAAGAGCGGCGATGCAATAGACCATGAATGCGAGGTTTTGCGAAAAACCGGAGGAGGGAGGTATCAGCAAAATCACTATGACCGGTATGGTGGCCATCCTGAAATAGGTCAGGACGTTGGGCAAAGTCGTGAGACTTTTCCGTGAAAGGTCGCTTCGGTTCAAAACGATCATAAAGTCAAACTTTCAAGCTTCCGAGTGCTGTCTTTGTGGCTTACCGCTTTCCCCAGATTAGTAACGGTACCGATCATAAAAGTCCATAACTGTCTTAACATAAATTTGGGTTTCGTCAAAAGGCGGAATTCCCCCTTGTTTTGTCACCGCCTCCGGGCCCGCATTGTAGGCGGCCAGCGCAAGGGCCGTGTCGTTGCCGAACTGGTCGAGCATCATCCTGAGATACCTTGCTCCACCGTCGATATTCTGCCGGGGATCGAAAGGATTGAGCACGCCGAGGTCCCGCGATGTGTCGGGCATGAGCTGCATCAAGCCCATTGCCCCTTTTGGGGATACGGCCTGCGGATTGAAGCCCGATTCAGCGAGGATCATCGCCTTGACCAGGTTGCAATCCAGGCCGTAAAGCTTGCAGGTCAGCTCTATGTGCGGATCATAAGCAGCCTGATTGGACAAATTTGACAGGCGGGGGAAAAATGCCGGCTGAAATCCCAGGGGCGCCGTGTATTTCGGGAAATATTTCTGGAACGTAGCCTCGGTCAAGGGCGGCAGACTCACATCGGTTGAATTCGCATAGGTGGGGGTATTGGTGTAATGAACTACCCCGTCATTATCGATATACTTGAAAACTTCCGCACGGGAGATTATCGGCCAGGCAACCGTCAAAACAATGCCAAGCACAGCGGACAGGAGATACCGGGTCTCCGTTGGTGTTCGCTTCATAACCCCCCCTGTTGACATACCACGATTGCTTGGGTTCTATGCCTCTACTTTCTTCCAGTCCTGCAAGAATTTTTCTATGCCCAGATCGGTCAATGGATGGCGCGCAAGCTGTTCAATGACCTTGTATGGAATGGTGGCAATATCCGCGCCTAAACGCGCGGCGGTAAGCACATGCAAAGGATTTCTGACGCTGGCGACGATAACTTCGGTTTCAAAAAGGTAATTCGAGAATATATCGAGAATTTCGCGGACCAGGCTCATGCCCTCCTGGGATATGTCATCGAGCCTGCCGACGAACGGGCTGATATAGGTTGCCCCGGCCTTGGCGGCAAGAAGCGCCTGAAGGGGAGAGAATATCAGCGTTACATTCGTTTGTACCCCTTCCCCGGACAGTGTTTTTACGGCCCTGAGGCCCACCGTGGTCATAGGGATTTTCACGACGACGTTGGGGTCTATTGCGGAAAGTTCCCGGGCTTCCCTCAGCATGCCCTCCAGGTCGCAGCACACGCCCTCGGCGCTCACTGGACCCTGTACAATCTCACATATCTTAAGGAAATGGTTCTTAAAAGCGTCCCTGCCCGCGATTCCTTCCTTTGCTATCAGGCTGGGGTTAGTCGTAACCCCGTCCAGGACCCCCAGATCATAGGCGTCCTTTATTTCGTCAAGATTGGCCGTATCGATAAAGAATTTCACAATGGACTCCCGCTGAAAGTGTTGTCTTAATCGTGGCTTCGGCTTTTGAGATACTTGTCGTAGCATTGCTCGCTGCAAAAATGGATCACCCGGCCTTCAACCACCCCTTTTACCCCTTTTTGTTTCAAAAAATAAGCGCCGCATTGAGGATCGCGGATAAGTTCAGCGTCGGAAGCAGGCCCGCGCGCCTTGTCCCGGGGACCCGATGAAGCAAAAAGCGCCTTGCCGATCTGTTTTACCAGAAAGTAGGCGATCCACACTAGTACGGCGTAGACAAATAAACGTCCCATCTCACATTTCCAGTTTTTGAATTTCCTGCTGGTCATCGAGTTCAAGAATTCTATTCAACATCTGATGAACTGAGAGCCCAAGCCCCGGATGCACCCAGTCAGGTTCAATTTCGGCCAGGGGCATCAGAACGAAGAGGCGTTTGCTCATCATCGGATGAGGCACCTTAAGTACCGGCGAATCGAGTTGGATATTTTCATAGAAAACAAGGTCAAGGTCCAGCGTCCTCGGGCCCCATTTTACCGTTCGGACCCTTCCGAAGCTCTTTTCCACCTCGATCATGAAGGCGAGGAGCGCCTGCGGCTCGAGCCCGGTCTGAAGGAGGACGGCCGCATTGATAAACCGGTCCTGCTCCACCGGCCCAACGGGGCTGGTTCTGTAGAGCGACGAAGTCCTCAGGATATTGATCGCCGGGTGTTTTTGCAACACTTCAAAAACCTCCCGGCATATTCGGACCGAGTCCCCCTGGTTACTACCTACTGCTATTGCGGCTTTTTTCACCTGAGGACCGATTTTCCAGATCCAGTTTGCAGATTCGTTCAACAGCCTCCCGAATGCGCTCCCTGGGAACGGTGAGCGCCATTCGCACATAACCTTCTCCGGGATCGCCAAACCCGCTGCCGGGAGTGGTCACTATGCCGGCCTCGCGGAGCAGAAGGGACGTAAAATCCCTTGAATTGAAGCCCGGCGGATTTGGGCACCACACATAGAATGTAGCCTTTGGGATGTGCGGATGAAGTCCTGCCTTTTTGAGACCGGCGATGAGGATGTCGCGCCTTTCCCGATAAATGTTCTGCATATCGGCAACCGGCCCCTGGTCTCCCTCCAGCGCCGCGATGCCGGCCCACTGGACGGCGTTGAAGGCGCCCGAGTCGATGTTGCTCTTTATGCGGCCAAGCGCCTCGATCACGTTTCTGTTGCCTACCGCGAATCCCAGCCGCCATCCGGTCATGTTGTAGGTCTTCGACAGAGAATGGAACTCTACTCCAACCTCCTTTGCGCCGGGTACCTCTAGGAAGCTCATCGGGCGATACCCGCCGAAAGCCATTTCAGAATAAGCGGCGTCATGGCAAACGATTATTCCGTACTGCGCGGCAAAGCCTACGACCCGCTCGTAGAAGTCCCTGTCGGCAGTAGCGCCGGTAGGATTATTCGGATAGTTTATGAACATAAGCCGTGCGCGCTCGGCCACTACGGGCGGAATGGCGTCCAGGTCCGGCAGGAACCCGTTTTTTTCAAGGAGCGGCATGAACCAGGACTCGCCGCCCGCGAACATGACGGCAATATGATATACGGGATAGGCGGGAGACGGGATCAGCGCCAGGTCTCCAGGGTCGATGAATGCAAGCGGCAGGTGAGCCAATCCCTCCTTGGAGCCTATCAGGGTTAGCACCTCGCAGAGCGGGTCCAGCTCGACTCCGAATCTTCTCTTGTACCATTTGGCCACGCTTACCCGGAAATCGTTCATACCTGAGTAGGAGGGATACTGGTGGTTGGCCGGGTCTTTTGCCGTTTGAGCCAGTCTTTGGATTATATGAGATGGAGTCGGTAAGTCGGGATCGCCCACCCCGAGGTTGATTACGTCAACTCCTCCAGCTATCAGTTCGGCCTTGAGCCGGTCGATCTCAGCAAAAAGATAGGGTGGAAGCCGGCGCAACCGTTCAGCTTCTACAACTGTCATTGAAACCTCCCTGACGGAGATCAGAGGACAGAGGACAGAGAACGGATTTACGTCCTCCGCATTCCGCATTCAGTCCTCCGCTATTTGATACCGAGCACATCGCTCATGTCGTAGAGTCCCCCTGGCTGGCCGATGACCCATATGGCGGCGCGTATCGCTCCCCTGGCGAAATTGTCGCGGCTGTGGGCGCGATGAACGATCTCTATCCTTTCGCCAAGGGAGGCGAAAATTACGGTATGCTCGCCCACTATGTCGCCGCCTCGAACGCTCTGAATTCCAATCTCAGGGACGGTACGCTCTCCAATCATTCCGTGCCGCCCATATACCCCAACCTGCCCAAGGTCTCGGCCCAGGGCCCCGGCGACAATTTGCCCGAGCTTGACGGCCGTACCGCTGGGCGCGTCTTTCTTGAACCGATGGTGGGCTTCCACTATCTCTATGTCGCAACTGTCTCCGAGCAGGCGCGCCGCTTCGGCCACCATTTTGAACATAATATTGACACCGACGCTCATGTTGGGAGAAATTACACATGAGACCGCGCGCGCAAACCCGGCGGCCTCATCAAGCTGCTCGCGTGAAAATCCGGTCGAGCCGATGACCATGGATATGCCGCGAGCCGATGCGATCCTGAGGTGTTCGAGCGATGATGAGGCTGTGGTAAAGTCGATTATTACCTCGGCGTCCTCCAGCACATCTTCGATTCTCCCCCCGATCTTCTTACCGGTGGGGCTGCCTCCGATCGCTTCGGCCAGATCTTTTCCAACCATCGGGTGCCGTGAAAACTCAAAGCCGCCAGCCAACTCGATCCCATCGGTCTGACAGAGAAGTTGGGCAAGCCTTGAGCCCATTCTTCCCGCAATTCCGGCAACCGCTGCGCGTATCATCTCATGCCTCCGTTCACCGCACTTTCATATGGAGTTCATGGCCAGAGTCCGGGGCGCGGTTAGATCCCGATCCTTTTCCAGCCTATTTAGACAAAAGACCCTGAGCTTCGAGAATTTTCCTCAGGCGCTCCTTGTTGTCTTGACCCATAGTTACCAGCGGGAGCCTCACCTCTTCGGACTCTATTTTCTTCATCATGGCCAGGGCAGCTTTGACCGGGGCCGGGTTGGTCTCGATAAACAGGCCGTGAAGAAGGGGCAGGAGCTTGTAATAAAGCCTGCGGGACTCTTCAAACTTACCGTCGAAAAACAGATTGCAAAGATCGGCCATTTCCCGCGGAGCAACATTTGATACAACCGATATAACCCCTTTGCCGCCAACGCACATCAGTGGGAACGTGAGGTAATCCTCCCCGGAGACCACGATGAAATCATCGGCGCACAGGGCGATTATGTCCGTGATCTGCTTCATTGAACCGGAAGCTTCCTTAACGCCCACAATATTGTCAATCTTTGACAGGCGCGCGATTGTGGCAGGTTCGATGTTGGAAGCCGTGCGGCCCGGTATGTTGTACAGAACGATCGGAATATCGACAGCTGTGGCCACCTTCTCAAAATGCCGATAAAGTCCTTCCTGCGTCGGCTTGTTATAGTAAGGGCTTATCATGAGGGCTGCGTCGGCGCCTGCCTTTTTCGCATGGCCGGTCAGCGCGATAGCCTCCTCGGTGCTGTTGGAGCCTGTTCCTGCAATGACCGGGACTCGTTTTGCCGTCTGTTCGATTGCGATTTCAACCACCCGCGCGTGCTCCTTATGCGACAGAGTGGGCGATTCGCCAGTAGTACCGCAGGGAACTATGCCGTGGGTTCCATTTGCGATCTGAAACTCGATAAGTTCTCTCAGGCCGGCCTCATCGACCTTACCGCCTCTAAAAGGCGTAACAATCGCCACTATTGCGCCACCAATCATTGCAGCCTCCTTTCTACTTTCTCAAGGTCTCGTCCCAAAGTTCGGCGTCGTAAACCACCTTTGCATCGCCTTCCAGGTAAACGGCTGAGAAGTTTATTTCAGCTTCCTGCGAAATTTTCTCGAAGTGGATAACCAGTGTATCCCCGCTCATGGTCAGCACTTCGACCGGAGAGGAAACGAAATTCTTTGCCGCTGCGAGCAGGGCTGCTGCTATGGAGCCCGTACCGCACGCGAGGGTTTCGGCTTCAACCCCCCGTTCGTACGTCCTGACGGAAATGTGGCGGGGGCCGCTGACAAAGACAAAGTCGGCGTTGGAACCTGCCGGCTGAAAGCGTTGGTGAAAGCGTATGGAGCGTCCGCGCTCAAAGACATCCATCTGATCGAGTTGCGCCTGTGAGTCGGCGAAAAAGACTGCGTGCGGGACCCCTGTATTGACGAAACTGAGGCGGAGAAGACAATCGTCGAGTTGGACCGGGAAGTCAATTTCCATGCCGTGGGGTTGGGGCATACGAACTTTGGCGCGATCGCCCGAGACCTGCGCTTCTATAAGGCCGGCAAGCGTGCTGAAAATGAGCCGGTCTTTGTCTGCTATACCCTTGAGCCGCGCGAATCGGGCCGCACAACGGGCTCCGTTCCCGCACATCTCGGCTTCACTCCCGTCGGCGTTGAAGAACTGCCACCGGAAATCAGCTTCGACATCATTTTCTATTAGGATGAGGCCGTCAGCCCCCACAGACACCTTTCTGCGGCAGGCAAGCCGGGCCAGTTCGCGTCCACGCTCCTTTGTCAGCTTCAAAGCCCTATTGTCTATTATTATGAAATCATTGCCGCTGCCGGTCATTTTCGTGAAACGGATTCGATGCCGGGTTTCGGACAATTGCGACTCCTATGTCAAGCACACACCTGCCAGGTTTAATCTGCAAGAAAATCCGGAATGGTTTCGGGCTGCACCAGGTCTTCCCAAGTTTCCCTTTGCCTTATAACGAAATATTGCCCGCCTTTTACCAGCACTTCGGGAGCGCGCGGGCGCGAGTTGTAATTGGATGACATACTGAACCCGTATGCCCCGGCGCTCATCACAGCAAGATAATCGCCCGCCGCCGGCATGGGAAGGCCTCGGTCCCTGGCCAGAAAGTCTCCGGACTCACAAATGGGACCTACCACGTCGACGATTTCCGTTTCGCCCACACCCCTGAGGACCGGCTGAATATAATGATAAGACCCGTAAAGGCTTGGCCGGATCAGATCGTTCATGGCTCCGTCGGTTATAACGAAATTCTTCGCCTGGTTCCGCTTTGTATAGAGTACTTTGGTCACTAGAATGCCGGCGTTTCCCACTATAACCCGGCCCGGCTCGAAAATCAGCGTACAGTCGATATTTTCCAGCTCGCCCAAGAGCGCCTTTGCATATTCATGCGGCTGAGGTGGCGCTTCCTGGTCGTAAACTATACCGAGTCCGCCGCCCAGGTCGAGATAGCGAATATGGAACCCTGTTTGCCGCAGCCGGTCTATAAGCGAGCGAACCCGTCTCAGCGCATCGACGAAGGGTGCGACATCGGTAAGCTGGCTGCCGATATGGCAACCCAGCCCGACGATCTCGATGCTCTTGAGGGTTTTTGCTTTCTCGCAGGTCCGTAGAGCGCTGTCGGCTGAGATGCCGAATTTGTTCTTCTTCATGCCGGTGGAAATGTAGGGGTGCGTATTCGGGTCGATATCAGGATTGATCCGCAAGGAAATCGAGGCCTTCGTACCCATTGCCTCGGCCCGGCGGTTGATCTGATCGAGTTCCTGGGTAGATTCGATATTGAACATCAGGATTTTTTCGCGAAGCGCGAAATCGATTTCTTCAAGCGTTTTGCCTACCCCGGAATAGACAACGCGATCTGGTGGGATTGCGGCCCTGCGGGCGCGGTAGAGCTCGCCGCCCGATACGATGTCCACTCCGCCCCCCATCGAGCCGAATAGTTTCAAAATTGCGATATTAGAGTTGGCTTTCACAGCGTAACAAATAAGGTGCGCAACCTTTGTGAAAGCAGAGTCGAAAGTCGTAAAATGGTGGCTGAGCGTAGCATGACTGTATATATAGCACGGGGTCCCGGTTTTTTCGGCGATAAGCCGCACTGGAACCTCTTCGCAATAGAGTTCATCTGCTTTATACTGGAAATGATGCATTAAAAAAATCCTCGCCATCCATACGCATATCAGATTTAAAGTCAGAGCCTCGGATATCTTTTCGCCTATTCCGTAATCAGGTTTCTCACCTCGATCCACTTGGAGAGCAGACCCTCTTTATGATCCGCCTGGGCGCTTACTGCCGATACGGCGTAAGAGTAAGTCGCCCCTTTCTTGGCGCCCTGGTCCACAAAAGGCGGGTGCGCTACCGGACTTGCAGTCAGCCGGATAATTTCCTTTCCTTCCCTGCGATATACATGATAGCCGCCGGTTGTCCCATCGGCCTCAGTCCAGTGTATCTCAAGGACCCCATGCGCAGGAGTTATCCAGACCCTGCCTGGGGGCGGGGGTTGCACGGAATCTGGCCCTGTGGCCTGGGTCGTGGCGGAGGGCTCCCCCAAAATGTAGACCTCATCCGCATACAGGGCTCCAACGACCCGATACATGTAGCTCTGCCCTGGGGCAACCGACTGGTCCAGGTAGGCATTGGTTTTCAAAAAAGATGGGCCGGCCTTTTCCCATCCCTTCTCGCCCGAAAGCCTCTCGAGCCTGAAAGACTCACTTGACACATCGATATTATTTCCTTCGATGTCTTTTAAGGCCGGTTTCCACTGAATCATAATCCCCTGCGGCTGAGTAGTCGCCGTAAGGTTTACAGGCGCCGTCGGTCCAGGGAGGACTTTGGCTATCGCGGGATTGGAAAGGCTCACAGGAAGGCCTTTTTCGTCCTCGAGAGTTATCTGGTAACGAAAAACCCGGCGGTAGGCGACATTGGTGTCAACCCAGCGAATCTTGCCGTCGCCCCCCGGTTTTACAGCGGCGGCATCCATCTTAAGAACAAGCTGCTGTTGGGGGGGAGGACATTCAAGGCAATTGCGGTTTTCCCAAATCAGTTCGGACCTCATGATCAAATACGCAATGCTTTTGTCCTCTTTCACAACGACCGGACTCCACGAAAGCTCGACTGATCGAGGAATAACCTGAGCGTTCAGGTCGTTTACCTGCGGAGGAGGCGCCACTCCAATAGGTTTTGGAAACTTTGGCACTCCACAGGCTGAAATTATAACGCTTAAAACACAAATAGAAATGATTCCCAACCACGTATGTTTTGCGGAATCAGACAGGATTCGCATAGGCCCCCTACTTTTCCGGTTTGCAGTTTTCCCTAGAGTATGGTTTGCAGCTTTCAAGGTCTGCCCGCGCCCGGGCAATGGCTTCTATTACCCGTGAGGTCGCGGTACCTCCAACTGATCTCCTACGGTCGATTACGCTCGAAATCTCGATGTATGGAAAAACGTCCTCATCGAAAGCCTTGTGGAAAGTTTTCAACTCGTCAAGCGTGCAGTCGCCAAGCTCTTTGCCGGTTCGAATGCAGTATTGAACGATCTGGCCCACAACATGATGCGCTTTGCGGAAAGGGATATCGCGTCTGACCAGATAATCGGCCAGATCGGTGGCCAGCGTAAAGTTATGCACGGCCATACGGGCCATTGTCTCCCGATTGATCCGGATTTCGGGCAGCATTTTGCTCAGCAGGCGCAGGGTGGCAAGCAGAGTATCCACAGTATCGAAAACCGGTTCCTTGTCTTCCTGCATGTCGCGGTTGTAAGCCAGGGGCAGCCCCTTGGTCACGGTCAGAAGCGCAATGAGGTTTCCATACACCCGCCCGGTTTTGCCGCGCATCAGCTCGGGTACGTCCGGGTTTTTCTTCTGGGGCATGATGCTGGAACCGGTGCAGAATGCGTCACTTATCTCTATGAAGGAGAACTCCGGGCTCGACCAGATGATAAGCTCTTCGGCCATGCGGCTCACGTGCATCATTAAAATAGCCGAAGCCGAGCAAAATTCGATCAGGTAATCGCGGTCCCCGACCGCATCCATAGAGTTTGCCACAACCTTTGGAAAGCCAAGCTGACGGGCCGTCCATTCCATGTCGATGGGAAAAGTGGTGCCTGCAAGCGCCGCACTTCCCAACGGCATTACATCGGTACGGGTTAGACAGTCGCTGAATCTTGCGAAGTCGCGGCTAAACATCTCATAGTAGGCCATCAAGTGATGTGAAAAAAGAACCGGCTGAGCGTGCTGGAGGTGAGTAAACCCCGGCATGATAACATCGAGGTGCCTTTCGGCCATTGCGGCCAGGGTCGACATAACTTCGTGCACAAGGTCCAATATGCTCGAAAGCGCATCGCGCATGTAGAGCCTCATATCAAGAGCAACCTGGTCATTTCGGCTCCTGGCAGTGTGGAGTTTGCCGCCGGTCTCGCCTATACGCGCGATAAGCTCGTTTTCGATGGCCATGTGGATGTCCTCCTGGGAGGAATCCAGGACAACCCGGCCCTGCTCTATGTCGCTGACTATTTCGCCCAGGGTCTGCACGATGCGGACGGCCTCCTCGCGCGAAATTATGCCGCATTCGGCCAGCATACGGCAATGCGCGATGCTCCCCTCGATATCGTATCGATAGAGTCGGCTGTCAAAATGGATGGAAGCGGTGTATTCCTCCACCAGTTTGTCTGTGGGCAGCTCAAAGCGTCCCTTCCACAGCTTTTCGGCCATGTGCTCCTCTTAGTGATTAGTGAGTGGTGACTAGTGACTTGTCACTACTTAGACTTTTCCTGTTCACTATTCATTATTCACTATTCACCAGTCACTGTTTTCTTACGAGCGTTTCGATCCGCAGCCTCAGTCCGAGCAGCCTGATAAAACCGCTCGCCTCGTCCTGCCGGTAAACGTCGTCTTCTTCAAATGTGGCGAAGCCGGGCTGGTAGAGAGAGCGCTCCGACCTGCGCCCGATCGCCTGGCAACTCCCCTTGTAGAGCTTCACACGGGCGGTTCCCCAGACATTTCCCTGCGCCAGGTCCATCATATTCTGCAGGTAGCGCATCTCAGGCGAATACCAAAATCCGTTGTAAATCAGACGCGAGTATTCCGGAACAAGGCTGTCGCGCAGGTGCATAACTTCCCTGTCCATGGTTATGGATTCGACCGCCCTGTGGGCGACTCTCATGATAGCGCCGCCCGGGGTCTCGTAAACGCCTCGAGATTTCATCCCTATGAACCGGTTTTCCACTAGATCCACGCGGCCGATCCCGTGCTTCCCACCGATCTTGTTTAGATACTGAAGAAGGCCGGCCGGGCTCATGCGCCTGCCGTCAACGGCAACCGGGTCTCCGTTTTCATAATCGACTTCGATAATTTCGGGCTCGTCGGGAGCATTTTGCGGATCCACGGTCATGATGAACATCTCGGGGTCCGGCGCAGTCCACGGGTCTTCAAGAATGCCCCCCTCGTAGCTTACATGCAGCATGTTGCGGTCGCAGCTATAAGGCTTGGCCCTGGTAACGGGAACCGGTATCCCGTGTTTTTGCGCAAAAGCGATAAGCTCGCTTCGCGACTTCATGTCCCATTCCCGCCAGGGTGCGATCACCTTTATGTCAGGCTTGAGCGCCATGTAAGCCAGCTCGAACCGCACCTGGTCGTTTCCCTTCCCGGTGGCGCCGTGGCTAACCGCGTCAGCCCCTTCCTCTTCGGCTATCCCGATCTGGCGCTTGGCGATCAGCGGGCGGGCAATGGACGTGCCGAGCAGGTACTGGCCTTCGTAGATGGCGTTGGCGCGAAAAGCGGGAAAAACAAACTCGCTTGCGAACTCGTCCCTCAGATCTTCGATGCGCGCTTTGATCGCGCCGGTCGCAAGGGCTTTTTTTTCAATCCCGTCCAGTTCCTCATCCTGGCCCAGGTCGGCAGAGAAGGCGACAACTTCGCATCTGTAGGTCTCGATGAGCCATTTGAGAATGATCGAGGTATCAAGTCCACCCGAATAGGCGAGGATAACCTTTTTGACACCCATCACAAAAATACTCCGTTCTTAAAACCACTGAAAAAGCTGGGGAACTTGTAACCGTTCACCGCACTTGAAAAATCTTTCATCCGGCGTAAGCCTGGATCAGAGCCTTCGGCTTCCGATCATCCAGTCAAGGAGCGCCATTTGCATGTGAAGCCGGTTTTCAGCCTGGTCGAAAACAGGGGCCCGCAGGCTTTCGAGCACCTCCCCGGTGATCTCCTCCCCCCGGTGAGCGGGCAGGCAGTGGAGCACTATCGCGTGCGGGGGCGCACATGCCAGAAGTTGCGAATTTATCTGGTAATGGCGAAAGGCTTCCATTCGCTCGTGGGCCTCACTCTCCCGGCCCATGCTAGCCCAGACGTCGGTGTAGAGCACATCGGCGTCTGACACGGCTTCTCTTGGATCGGCGATAAGTTTGATTTTTGCTTTTGCCTCGCGCGCAGCCCACTCTAAGAGCTCCTCGTGAGGTTCGTATCCGGGAGGGCACGCGAAATTTAGCGAAAAGCCAAGGCGCCCGGCCGCATTTATCCATGAATTTGCTACGTTGTTTCCGTCCCCCACCCATGCGACCGTGAGATTTTCGAGCGAGCCCCGTTTTTCGCGGATAGTCATAAGATCGGCCAGCACCTGGCAGGGATGGGAATAGTCAGTCAAAGCGTTTATCACGGGAATGGAGGCGGAGCCGGCCAGTTCCTCAACGTCGCTTTGAGCAAAAGTCCTCATAACTATTGCGTCGATATATCGGTCCAGAACCCGCGCCATGTCGGCAAGAGGCTCCTGCCGTGAAATTTGGGTATCCTGAGCGGTCATGAACATGGGCTGCCCGCCCAGCCGGCAGATGGCGGCCTCGAAGGAAACCCGCGTTCTGGTCGAGGGTTTCAGAAAAATGAGGCCCACGATTTTTCCGGTTAGAGACTTGGGCAGTGCGCCTGCGGCAAGCTCCGCCTTCATCTTTTCGGCTTTGGCGATCAGTCCGTGAATTTCCTGGGCGGAAAGGTCCCGGATCGAGAGCAGGTCGCGCTTCATAGGACTTCCTCTTTAAAGACGCCATCCAGGATGCCGATCATCTCGTCTATCTCGGAGTTGCCGGCGATAAGGGGCGGAACAAACCTCAAGACGGTATCGTGCGCGCAGTTTATTATGGCGCCCCTATCAAGGCATTTGGAAACGAATTTCGCCCCTGGGACGGCCAGTTCCAAACCCACCATGAGACCTCGCCCGCGGACGTCTTTGATGAACCCATAGCGCTCTTTGAGTTCCTGGAGCCTTGAGATGAAATAGGCCCCTGTCTCGCGCACCCTGCCCAGGAAAGCAGGTTCGGAAATGATCCTCAAGGTTGCCAGGGCCGCCGAGGCGACCAGGGGGCCACCGCCGAAGGTGGAAGCATGGCTGCCTGGAGTAAAAGCCCCGGCCGCTTCATCGACGGCCAGCATTGCTCCCATTGGCAATCCGTTTGCCAGCGCCTTTGCCAGGGTCATTATGTCAGGGGTCACATCCTCCTGCTCGTAGGCAAAAAGTGAGCCTGTCCTTCCCAGCCCCGACTGGACCTCATCAAAGATGAGCAGCAGTTTCCTCTGTTTGCACAGCGCCTTAAGGTCTCTCAAGTAGCCGGGAACCGAAAAATTGACCCCGCTTTCCCCCTGGACCGGTTCGACCATTACCGCGCAGGTCTTGTCCGTAATGGCCGCTTCAACAGCCGAAACAGAGTTAAAATCGACATGGACAAAACCTTCCACCAGCGGCTCGAAACCGTTATGTACCTTGCTTTGGCCGGTAGCCGAAAGGGTCGCCATGGTCCGGCCGTGGAAGGAATCATTCATCGAGATGATGTGAAACCTGCCGGGACCGAAGGTGTCACGGCTATACTTTCTGGCGAGCTTTATGGCCGCTTCGTTGGCCTCAGCGCCGGAGTTGCAAAAAAACAGCTTATCCGCAAATGAAAGTCGTGTCAATTCCGCCGCCAGCTCAAGTTGCGGATAGGTATAAAACAGGTTGGAAACATGAATCAGTTTTCGCGCCGCCTCACTGATTGCCAGGGCCACTTCCGGGTGGCAGTGCCCGAGGCCGCACACGGCAATGCCGGCAAGAAAATCGAGGTATTCTTTCCCGGCGTCATCCCAGAGCCTGCAGCCTGCCCCCCTGACAAAAGCCACGGGAAACCTGGCGTAAGTGCTGAATATGTGCTTGCCGTACTCCTTCTCTATCCCATCGATAAATGAGTTCATTTCTCTCGCTCGCTGTTCCTCAGGATCTCTGTTCCGATCCCCGCGTCGGTGAATATCTCCAGCAAAATGGCGTGTGCAAGGCGGCCGTCAACTATGTGGACCTTTGCGGTCCCGGCCTCCAGGGCGTCGATTGCGCATTGGATCTTCGGTATCATCCCGCCCCGCAGCCTCTTGTCGCGCATGGCCGCTTGGGCTTCGCCGACAGTCATGCTCGATATGAGCTTCCCCTCCTCGTCGAGCACTCCGGGCACATCGGTCATTAGCAAAAACTTATCGGCCTTAAGAGCGCCCGCAATAGCCCCAGCCACAAGATCAGCGTTTATGTTGTAGGTTTCTCCGTTCTCACCCGCCCCGATCGGGGCGATCACCGGGATTATATCGCTTTGCAAAAGGGTTTGCAGGACCTCGATGTTTACCCGCACCACCTCGCCGACCAGTCCTATGTCAATTATCTCCGCAGGCCCATCCTCCGCGGTGTCTCGGACGATCCGGAGCTTTCGGGCCTCGATGAGTTGAGCGTCCCTGCCGCTCAACCCTACCGCGCGTCCTCCATGCCTGTTTATAAGGGCCGCTATCTCTTTGTTGATCTTTCCTGAGAGCACCATTTCCACGATCTCCATGGTATCGGCATCGGTTATGCGCATTCCGTCGCAGAAGTCCGATTTCTTTCCGATCCGCCGCAGCATCTCGCCTATCTGCGGCCCGCCGCCATGAACCACCACTGGATTTATCCCGATGTACTTCATCAGGACAACGTCCTTTGCGAAACTCTCCTTGAGTTCTTCGGCCACCATCGCGTGACCGCCGTATTTTACGACGATCGTCTTCTGATAAAACCGGCGAATGTAGGGGAGGGCCTCAACGAGTATATTAGCTCTTTCGATCATGGCAATCCTCCCGTAAACAGAAACAAAAATCCTCCCTTTCCGCCTAAACGGGAGGATTAGCGAAAAAATAAGTTGTTTGCACCAAAGTATTTAAAGGATTGTGCCGGGCGTTTCAAATAAAATATGCAGAAGCGGTTCTGCATGCCTCTGCGGTGGATTTTTTTGTTCCCTCTCCGCGAGGTTATTCGCTCGATCCAAGCTTTGCAATTTCGCTTTGCGTCAGGGCGACCGGCGCCTTTCTGTCCTCGAGCATGGAGGCATAGAAAAGAATTTTTGCACAGTGCTCGAGTTTTTCCATGCGCATGAAGGCTTCCATCAGGTTCCCACCGAAAGTGAGCGCCCCGTGTCTTTTAAGAAGTATCGCACGGCTGTCAGGGATATAAGGTTCGATTGAATGCGGGACTTCGTTGGTCGATGGAGTTGCGTAGGGCGCAAGGGGAACTTTGCCCAACATGAGCCAGACCTCGGGCAGGACTTTCGAGTTGAACGGAAACCCGGCCAGTGTGAATGCGGTTGCCATAGGCGGGTGCGCATGCACGATTGCCAAAACGTCCGGCCTCATGCTGTAGACCTGGACGTGCATTAATATTTCTTTTGACGGCCTCATCGGGCCTTCCAGAAGATCTCCCCGCATACAGGTCTTTGCGATCTCTTCCGGCTCGATGTCCCCCTTGGAAACACCGGTCGGGGTTATCAGCATGCAGTCCCGGCCGGCCCTGCAACTGACGTTGCCGTCGCTTGCCGCAATCAGCCCCTTGCTCTCCAGCTTGCGGCAGATCTTGATTATCTCCAGACGTAAACTCCGCTCTTGACTATCCATCCTGCTCCCCCCAAAATCGCGCTTTGAGCGGCGCTCGGCCGGCTCGACTCTTGAAACCCGGTTCATCGCCTTTACATACTACACTTTACAGCCTTGCGGGCGCCAGACCGAATAGAATCTCCAAAGGAGAAGAAAATATGATCAGGTGGTTCAAGCAGAAGGAAAAGAAAGACCGTCGGCAAAAAAGAGAGAATTTGCCGGAACCCAAGACCGCTGAAAAAGAAGAGCCGGACGAGGATATCTTCCCAGGAGAGACTCGGGTCCCGGAGGAAGTGGCCTGGGCGGGTATCCCTGAGAGACTCGAACCCGAAACGATTCCCTCTGGTGTGCTTGGCGAAAAGGAGACCTTGGAGGAAGAAGATGAGGTCATGGATGAAGAAGATGAGGCCACGGATGACGGGGTCCCGAAAGGGAGTTTTTTCAGGCGCCTTCGCCGGCGGCTCAAAGGAACACGGGAGAAATTCGTCCACCGGATAGATCGGCTGGCTCTCGGCAAAAAGGTCATAGATGAGGAACTGCTCGATGAACTGGAAGAGATTCTCATTACCTCCGATCTGGGGGTGAGAACCACCGGGATGCTGCTAGGCAAAGTCGCCGGCAAGGTGAAGAGAAAGGAATTGAGCGATCCCGCCCGGCTTAGAGAGCAGATACGTGAGGAAATCAGGTCCGTTTTGAGCGTTGAAGCCCCCGTGCTCGACTACCGCGCACACAAACCATTCGTCGTCATGATCGTGGGAGTAAACGGCACGGGCAAGACTACGACCACCGGAAAGCTGGCCAACCAGTTGAAGCAGCAGGGCCTGAAGCCGATGCTGGCCGCCTGCGATACCTTCCGGGCCGCCGCAGTCGAACAATTGTCAATCTGGGGCGAGCGTACCGGGGTCCCGGTGGTTAAGCAGAAAAGCGGATCGGACCCCTCCGCTGTGGCCTTCGACGCGCTCGATGCAGCGGTTTCGCGCGACATCGACGTCATACTGATGGACACCGCAGGCCGCATGCACACCAAGGTCAATCTCATGGAGGAACTGAAAAAAATCCACCGGGTCATCGGCAGAAAGATGCCGGAGGCCCCGCACGAGGTGTTCCTGGTCCTCGACGCCTCTACGGGCCAGAACGCCCTCTCGCAGGCAAAGCTCTTCAAGGAGGGCATAGGCCTGACAGGGCTGATTTTGACCAAACTCGACGGCACTGCAAAAGGCGGGGTTATCGCTGCAATTTGCGACGAGCTTCAGGTACCGGTCCGCTATATAGGGATCGGAGAGCGCCTTGACGACCTGCGCCCGTTTGACGCCGAGGAGTTTACGAATGCGTTGTTTTAATCCGGGGCTAGGGTATGATACCTAGTTTGCAGTTTATGCGGGTTTTGCTTGCCGGCACTCAAATCTGAGTAGGGAAACGGTATAACAACGACATCCTGTTATAGCCATCAGGCGCGAATAGTTGCTTGAATCGTTTCGGGCTTCAGGCGGAAGAGGCGCGGGGGGCAAACTCGGACCAGTGTGCCCCCCCCACGCTCCAACCCTTAGAACTCACTTCACTCTTCATCCCCCTTGCTCTTAGCCTCTTCAATCAGCTCGAGCAAAGAGGTGATCTTCTCTTTGGGCTTCTTGTCTGCAAACTCATCCCACTTTTGCGGCGAAAGCTTTTTCCTGAGGTATGCTTCAACCGGAAAGAAGGCTTGCCAGCAGACAATAATCCGATGACATGGAAGGTCCCCGGCTTCCTGCATGCAATATGTGAAAGGCGCTTCCCCGCCCAGCCTGGGGCACCTGATCCAAAGTCCTTCGCTCGTCTTCGAGCACTGCTCGCTGCTTATCACGGTTTTGGAAAGCCTTCGATTGATTTGAGTGCCCGCTCAATTTCCTCGTCGGTCAGCTTGTGCTGGGTGAGCTTTCCCGAAAGGAAGGCGTCATAGGCGGACAAATCTATTATTCCGTGACCGCTGAAGTTGAACAGGATCACCTTTTCCTTTCCTTCCTGCTTCGCGCGCTCTGCTTCCTGAACCACGGCGGCTATGACGTGATTGGTCTCCGGCGCCGGGATTACCCCCTCGGACCTCGCCCATTTGACTCCTGCCGTGAAAGTCTCGATCTGGTCATAGGCCCTTGCCTCGACGATGCCCTCCTTTACAAGATGGGAAACTATCGGGGCCATTCCGTGGTACCGAAGCCCGCCGGCGTGGATCGACTCGGGCAAAAAGTCGTGACCAAGCGTGTGCATGGGCAGAAGGGGCGTGGTCATGGCCGTATCCCCGAAGTCGTATGCGAACGGACCACGGGTCAGAGTCGGGCAGGACGCGGGCTCGGCTGCAACCACGGACAACTTTTTGCCGTGGATTTTGTCGCGCACGAACGGCAGGGAAAGGCCGGCAAAATTGCTGCCCCCGCCTGCGCATCCCATTACCACGTCGGGATAAACGTCTATTTTAGCAAGCTGCTTGTGGGCCTCGAGGCCGATAACGGTCTGATGGAGCAGCACGTGATTGAGAACACTACCAAGAGAGTAACGGGAATCCTTGTTTCCAACTGCGTCTTCGATGGCTTCGCTTATGGCGATACCGAGGCTCCCAGGAGAGTCGGGACTTTCGGACAGGATTTTTCGGCCCGCCCGTGTCCTGTCGCTCGGACTCGGTATGCACTCGGTCCCCCAGGTGGCCATCATAAGGCGCCGGTAAGGCTTTTGCTCGTAGCTGATCCTCACCATGAAAACCCTGCACTCCAGGCCAAACATCGCGCATGCCATGCTGAGAGCGCTCCCCCATTGGCCTGCCCCGGTTTCCGTCGACAGCCTCTTTATGCCGAAAGCCTTGTTGTAGTAAGCTTGGGCGATCGCCGTATTGGGCTTGTGAGAGCCGGGCGGACTCGCTCCTTCGTACTTGTAGTAAATCTTTACGGGGGCCCCGAGGAGTTTTTCGAAGTTGCGCGCGCGGATAAGCGGCGTTGGACGCCATATAAGGTATTTCTCCAGCACGGGTTCCGGGATGTTTATCCAGCGATCGGTTGCGACTTCCTGCTCGATCAGATTCATGGGAAAAACAGGGGCCAGGTCCTCGGGACCTACCGGTTTGCCCGTTCCGGGATGCAGCGGCGGACTCATCGGCGTGGGCATGTCGGACAGGATATTGTACCATTGCCTCGGAATTTCATTGTCTGCCAGAACGACCTTTGTCTGTTCCATTTCTCGTTTTCCTCCAGCCTGTTGAGGGTTGAAAACCAAGCGGCCCAAGAGACAAAAAAGCCGTGGGGCCAGGTCTACAAATTGAACCTGGCCCCACGGCCCATAATTTATTCAAAACGGGGCTTATGTGGACAGGCTCACCTCAAAGCCTGCCACAACCACACCATGGAACAATTCCTGAGAACGGCCGCCAACATACACTCCTGTCAATGAGGACTTCGTACTTAATACAACAAAAGGCTCAATGTCAAGGAAACTTTTTATGTCTTCCTCCACCTGGCCGAAAAGAAACCGTCCACGTCATGCTTATGAGGCCAGCAACGGCAGTAAGGTCCCGATACCATTTCCCGGCAGGCGTAAGGCAGGTTTTGGGCCGCCGATTCTATTGCAAGTTCCGGGTGTGATTCGCTCAGGTGTTGGGCCACTGCTTCGTTTTCGTCCCTGAAAACCGAGCAGGTTGCATAGACCAGTACTCCGCCGGGTTTTAAAAACTGTGCGGCATGAGGGAGCAGCTCTTTCTGAAGCCGGGACAGCCGGTAGGGATCTTTTATGTGCCTGCGCCACTTGATGTCTGGCTTTCGCCGCATCGTCCCTAGGCCCGTGCATGGGGCGTCAAGCAAAACGCGGTCAAAAAGACCGGTCGATTGGGGCCCAAGCATCAGGACATCTTCGGCAATAGTGCGAATTATCGTTATCCCCTGCCTGCTGGCGTTTTTGCGGGCTTCTTCGATTTTCCAGGCCGATTTGTCAACGCAGAGCACTTCACCCTCGTTTTTCATCATCATGGCAATGTGGGCCGACTTAACGCCCAAACCGGAGCAAAGGTCCAGGACGCGCTCTTCCGGCATAGGGGTGAGCATAAAGGAAACCATCTGCGAGGCCTCGTCCTGCGCCTGCAGCCAGCCTTGGCGGAACGCGGACGTCCCGGTCATGTCGCGCCTTGGCGCTTTTACCCTCAGGGCCTGTTCAAGCCAGGGTGAGGGCGCCGCCTCGATTCCTTCGGCCTTCAAAGATTCTATTGCCTCTTCGCGCGAGACTTTGAGCGTATTGACCCGGAAAACCGCCGGGGCGATCCGGTTGTTCGACTCACAAAAAAGCCCTGCTTCTTCGATGCCGATCTCATCGATAAGCCTGCGTACGAGCCAGACCGGGTGTGAAGTCATTACCGCCATATGCGCCGCCGGGTCCTTCAGCGGGTCGGGCCAGTTCCACGGCGAGCCGCCGCGGCCGATCTGCCCGAGGCCTTCAGCTTCGGGCGGAGTTTCGCTTCTTCTGGCCGCCTCGCGCAAAATTGCGTTTATGAACTTGATAACATAAAGTGGCTGGCTGCTTTTGGCGATGTCAACCGTATCGTTTACGGCTGCGTGATCAGGTATGCGGTCGAGAAAGAGAATCTGATAGAGGGCCAGTCGAAGGAGGACTCTTACATCCGGAGCGATCTTGTCGGGCCTCGTCCTGCTAAGTTCATCGATGTGCCAGTCAAGCCGGCCCTGCCAGCGCACAACACCATATACAAGCTCGGTCAGAAGCGCCCGGTCACGCTCATCGAGGCGCGAGTGCCGCTCGAGGGCGGTCCGGATCAACCGGTCGGGATGGGAGGCCTTCTGCTCGATGTGCAGCAAAATCTGGTAAGCCAGGGTTCGTGATGTAACCATGTTCAGTGAACAGTGTAGTGTGAACAGTGAGCAGTGAACGGGTGCGCCCTCTTCACTGTTCACTCTTCCCCGGAAGGACTTCCCGAAGCACGGATTCGACTCGGTCCAGCGCCACCTGTGTATTGAGGCATGGTCCGAAGGGGCGCTGGTTGAAAATACCGTAAACGGGCAGCGGGGTGGTATCCTGGATACCGCTGGTCAGGTCCCGCTCGCATGCAACGGCTATAATCAGGTCGGGACGAGTTTCGATGACTATCCGGCGCGCAATGGTTCCTCCGGTGGCAACCGCGATGTGCACGCCGTATTTTTCCGCAAGCCCAATAAGGTCCTTTATGCTGCATTTGCCGCAGCGTTTACAATTCTGCACCTGGTGGGTGATCTTCACCAGACAGTCTTTATCCTGCAGGCAGTGCGGCATCAGGAGCAGCACTGAGCGCGGGGGAGTTCCATTGCGGCATTGGGCCAGAACGAGCTCGTTGTTTACGGCCACGAACGCATGCTGGACCTGTTCGCGGCGAAAGCCCGCGAGCCTGCCGAGACCGACCAGTATGGGCAGAAGCACCTTGATGGCAACACTGCGGAGCTTGCGCGAAAAAGAAACATCACGGCCCAGGGCGAAAACTGCGGCCAGTAGCCCGAGGCTTCCGAGCAGCACTGCGCCAACCAGGACGGTAAGGATTGCCATTATCAGTGGAAGGTGGACGGAAATCCTGCCAAAACCGTAATAGGGCACTACGTAGAGAAGGATCAGAACGGCGGTGGCGATGATCCCGAAAAGCGCAACAAGAGATATTACGATCCGCTTTTCGGAACCGGCGGCAGGCTCGTTGAAGAGAGGGAAGGCTTCTTTTAGGGGCTGTTCTGCCGGTTTTTCCACGTGAGTCATTCCAGAAACGAGCCTCTCGGTATAGGCCTGCCGCAAGCAAATTCACACGCCCGCATGCGCCGCAGGCCCTCCAGTTGCAGATCCCCGACGCACAGGGACTGACCGCAGCCTCCAGCAACTATGAGGCCGCATTCCGCCATGCCCAACACCTCGCCCGGAGCTCCGGCTGCCGCCCAGGAAAATGAGGCAGCCCGGAAGCACTTGACCCTTTTTCCCCCCAGCGCAAACCACGCACCCGGCGCCGGATCAAACGCCCGCACCTTATTTATAATATCTTTTGCCGAAGAATTCCAATCAATCCGAAGCTCCTCTTTTTGGATCGCAGGGGCGTAAGTAGCCAAACCTTCATCCTGAGCCCGGGGTGTGAGCCGTCCGGCCGTCCAGTCGCGCAGGGTGCCGGCCAAAAGCTCTGCGCCATGTTCGGCAAGGGTTTTGTAAACCGTCCCGAAAGTATCCTCGGGACCTATCGGGACTTCTTTTTGCGAAAGCACCGGTCCGGTGTCCATCCCGGAGTCGAGGAGCATTATCGAGATGCCAGCCAGACCCTCCCCGGCCATTATGGCGCGCTGGATGGGGGCGGCCCCCCTGTAGCGAGGCAAAAGAGACCCGTGGACGTTCAAGGTCCCGAGAGGGAAAATGTCAAGGAAAGACTGGGGAAGAATCTGTCCGAAAGCCACCACCACAGCGCACTCCGCGCCGTATGCCCGGATATTTTCGATAACTTCGCCGCCATGGATGCGTTCGGGCTGGTATATCGGAATCCCTGCTTCATTGGCCAGGGTTTTGACGGGCGATTCACAGATCCTGCGGCCCCTGCCGCTCGGGCGGTCGGGCTGTGTGACTACAAGGCGGACCCCGGCCTTGCATTCCAGCAATTTGCGCAGACACGGCACGGCAAAATTCGGGGTCCCAAGAAAGACTAGTCCAGGCACAGCGGCGATTCTTCCCCTTGTTCCTTGGATTTCTTTTTCCACCTTCTTTTGAAAATGTCCCTGGCGATCGGGCTTATCCGGTCGATAAACAGTTTGCCTTCCAGGTGATCCATTTCGTGCTGGAGCGCAATCGCGAGCAGGCCCCCGGCGGCTATTTCGATCTTTTCGCCCTGCCGGTCAAGCCCGCACACCACGACCTCTTCGTGCCTCGCCACATTGGCATAATACTCGGGCACGCTTAGGCAGCCTTCCTCGAACGTTGTCTCGCCACGGCAACTTACCATCTCGGGATTTATGAGCACGATAAGCCCGTATTCGGATTCCTCGCGCTGAATATGTATTACCAGCACACTGAGCGGGCGGCCAACCTGGTTTGCCGCAAGGCCGATTCCCGGCGCGTCATACATCGTCTCGACCATGTCGTCTATGAGACGCTGAATGGCGTTGTCGATATTATTGACTCGTTGGGCCTTTTGGCGCAATACGGGGTCAGGATATCTACAGATTGGAAGAAGCGACACCTAAATATTTCCTTTCAGAGTAGTTCGACGCTCCGCTAGGCGAGGGCCGCCAGCCATGATCCTGACGCTTAGCCGTACGGGCGGCTGGGCCTGCCCCATGGGCCTTGAGTTTTTTTATTGTAAACCGGCGGACTAGCATTTTCAACGGCATCTTGGCGGATACCATCCCATCGGATGCCGGACAAAAACAAATTATGGAATTCATTCCTCAATTACTCGTATGATAGCCTTATATAATACCTTGCTCGAAAAGAAATGCGCCTGACATGATAAGAGCGGCAACCGTGCGCGCAGCCATGCAGAACGCACAGACATTAAACGTGGTGCGTTTGAAGGCAAGCCAAATGTTAAGCGCATCAGAAAGTAAAGTGACAATGGTGTCAAGGTCTCGCTTCGCGGAGGCTTCGCCCTACTTCACTTTGTGAAGTGGGCTTGCCCGGCCTCCCTTAGCGAAGTGCGAGCGCGTAGCGCGGAGGCCGACCGCAAAATAGGTCTATCGCACGCGATGGGCGGGAGCGGGAGGCCTTCCTGATCGATACTCTTGGCTACACAGTGCAGGAGGGCGAACAACATCCGGATAGTTTATTGAAAAAAATACTAATGTTGTTAAAATAGCGCCGGCATGGGTTATTCGGGACCTGACTGTTCCTCCTTTCCAAATCTGGAATTTCAAGTGTCTCATCCGGTGTTTTCGGATGGACACGAGCTGTTCGAGACCTGATCCTTCCTGCTTTCCGAATCGCAAACGGCAAGTGTCTCATAAGGATGGACACAGGATAGTGTTTCATCCGAAAGGGGCAGTGCAAAGCCGATAATTAAGGTAAGCCGGGCACTTACCATTTGCTGGAAGGAGAAAAGTTCCCGGCCTTTTGTTTGGATGAAAAGCGAATGCTGCAAAAAACTTTGCAAGTTCAGCACGGCCTTGAAACGGTCGACGACCAATTCGCTGCTTTTAGCGGCCTGATTGATCGTGGGACGATGAGCGGGCCGGAGCTGGAAAAAATCGTTCGGGAGTCTGGGGGCGCGGTAAGGCGCATCGAAGAGTCGATATTGAGTCTGGGCATACCAAAGCATGAAATCCTGCTTTGCCTGAGCGAACATTATTGTCTACCGTTCGTAGAATTTAACGAGAGTCTGCCGGTGCCCGGCAAAATATTAGAGCACCTCGATCTCGAGGAGCTTAAACGCGATCTTTGGTTCCCTCTTTCGGTAGCGAGGGAGGAGGCCCGGATTGCAGCATCCAGTCCGTTCGACCCCGAGCTGCGTAAAAAGATCAAGGAAACTCTGGGCGCCCTTTCGATCCGCTTCGTGCTGGCCCTTCCCTCCGACCTCACCCGTATGATCGAGCACGTTCAGGACGTCAATCCGGGTTTCCCACCGTCCGCTGGAAGGACCGCTCTGGCCAGGCTTCGCACCAGGCTTGCAAGCGAACGGACGGTCCTGGCCTGGTACAGAACTTCCATGGCAAAGGGACGAACGGGCCTGGCGCTCATGCGAACGGGGATTTCGTTCATCGCCATCAGTCTTACTATGCTAAGAATCTTCGGATTCGGCTATCTAA